>WLWF01000226.1_pt1 | contig 56119 bp, 60 predicted proteins | sample 6718331 | NCBI WGS metagenome assembly WLWF01 (sample SAMN12718692, study PRJNA515312) | sponge metagenome | isolation source: marine sponge | host: Mycale hentscheli | place: New Zealand: South Island, Marlborough, Capsize Point | collected 2003-05-01 | reverse complement strand
CTTATGAATATTCAGGAATTGAAACTGTATTCCTTTTAGATAAAAAGAGATATGACACTGATGAATTATTTGAAATGAAAAAGACTAATTCATTTATGATGTTACAAAACCAAGGAAAGGGTTCAGGCGGAATGGACCGTTGGGATCCTGTTAGAGATTATATTGTAAAGAATAATATTAAGACTGATATTTATGGAAAATGGGATGATAATTTAAAGGAAGAATATCCTCAGTGGTTCAAAGGTGAAAAAAGAATTGAATCAATGACAGATGAATTACTTTCTACTAAGTATACATTCTGTGTACCCATTAAAGAAGGAATGGTAACCTCTAAGTATGCAGAAATGCTACACTATGGTATTATACCATTCTTACACCCATCTTATGATACTGAATTTAATGTCTTTCCTGATGGACATTTTATTAGATGTAAATCTCCAGAAGATTTAAAAAAGAAAGTAGAGTTTTTAAATGCAAACCCAGATCATTATAAAAAGCTCTTCTATAATCTCCAAGAAAAATATTTGAAAGATTCTTATTATACTGGAGAACATGTAGATAATAAAATCTGGGAAGCTTATAACAAAATAACAAATTAAATATATGTATAATTCTGAAACTAAAATCCTGGTCACCGGCGGTGCTGGGTTCGTTGGAACTAACTTTATCAACGATTTATTAAATAGAGGGCATAATCCTGAATGTATTGCTGTAATTGATAATATGGAACATGGTACCTATATACCTAAAGTACATGATAAAATAAAAAACTTCCATAAGGTTGATATTAGAAATCAATTTATAGAAACTATTATAGAAAAATTTGCACCTGATTATGTTTATCATTTTGCAGGTTTAGTTTCAATTTATGATTGCCATGAAGATGTATATGAAGCAGTAGATAATAATATCCTAGGAAGTATTAATGTAATGAATGGATGTCTTAAAGCAGATGTTAAAAGAATTATATTTAGTGAAACTTCAGCTGTATATGAAAACTGTGTAATGCCTAAAGCAGGTTATAATGAAACTCAATCAGATCCTACTACAATTTATTCTACAACCAAGGCATGTCTTGCACTGTTAGCAGAATCATATCATAGAACAAAAGGATTAAATTATACTGCACTTAGATATTTTAATGTAGCAGGACCTTTACAAGATTATGAAAGAACTATACCACCAGTATTTGCTGGATTTATCCTAAGAATTAAAGGTGGTCGTAATCCTATTGTGTTTGGCGATTATATGAAAGCAAGAGATTATATTGATGTATCAGATGTTAATGCATTCCACATTCTTTGTATGGAAAATGAAGATACTGCAAACCAAACATTTAATCTAGGAACTGGTAAAATGACTAACTTAATGGATCTTAAAAATATGATTGCAGAAATAATGGATGTTAAAGTTGATTTTGATCATTATGATGCAATTGCAGGTGAAGCATTAAATTCATACGGAGATATCTCTAAAGCTAAGTCTATGGGATGGGAACCTAAGAAAGATATAACTGATACAATTAAAGAAACAATTGTATATTTAGAAAATGAAATAGAAGAAGGTAACATTGATCCTTTTACATTCATGGAAGATTTAGAAATTGAAAAAGTAAAAATATGAGCAAAGAAAAAGAATTAAAATGGGGTACTATAATTCCACTAATTGGTGGTAGTGCAATAGGTTGCAATAAAGCTACTGGTAATTTACCAGCGTTTCATTTAAGTTATGAAGCTTTTGCTGCAAATGAAAGCCATATAGAAGATTACTGGCCTGATGTTCCTATGTATAGGTTAGATCATGAAGAATTAGAAATTCCTAATCAAACATTTGAACAGGTTGATTTTGTAAATTCTGTTTGCCCTTGTGCAGGTCTATCACAACTAAACTCTGCAAGCGGTAGCGCTTCATCTAGGGGATCTGATGCAGTTCAAAACCAATGGATGTATAATTCGTCAGAATATGTTTTGGAGCATGTTAAACCTAAAGTATTATGGGGTGAAAATGCACCAGGATTATTTACTAAAATGGGAGAAGGTGTTGTAAATAGACTAAAAGCTATTGGTGAAAAATATGGATATAGTTTTTCTTTAATTAAAACTAATACTGAATTGCATGGAATACCACAAAGAAGAATAAGAACATTTTATTTCTTTTGGAATACACCAACTGTTCCTATGTTAGAATGGAAGTTTAGAGAAAAGAAACATCTTATTGATTATCTTAAAGAAATACCAGAAGATGCAACATTACAAGATATGTTTATGGTTGCTGGAAAGGTAACAGATCATTATAAACCTTATGAATTTGTATTAGAAAAAGAAGAATTGAATCATGCTGATTTTGCTAAGAAGTTTGGTAAGGGAACTATTGCTCAATATTTAGAAAAGAATGAATTACTTGATGAATGTATTCAATGGCTAGATAAAAAATATCATAAACAAGGATTTTCTAATAAAAAATCTACTAAATCATTTGGTGATATGTTAGAACACCAAAAATATAAAACAAGCCAAGGGTTAGGTTATTGGGATGCATCACCTCACTTCTTTAATGAAAGCTTTTCAGCTCTTATTGGTAGAAATATGTTTAACGGTGTACATCCAACAGAAAACAGATATCTTAACATTAGAGAAATGTTACACCTAATGGGACTACCTTTAGATTTTGGTATTAAAGATGCAAGGCAAGTTAATCATATTGCACAAAATGTACCAGCAACAACTGCAATGGATATGGCAGTTGAAGTAAAAAAATTCTGTGAAGGTAAAGCTAAGATGACAAATTATACCTTTATGAAACAGGATAATACAAACCAAAAAATCTTAGTAACTGAGGAGCTAGGTGCAGTGCCTAAAAAGAAGTATAAAGTTAATAGTACTTTTTAAAACTATATTAAATTAATGCATATAATAATAAACAAATAATAAATTCAATGGAAGCAACTATTAAAAAAATTGACGGTTACGAATTAAGTACATTCGTCAAAAAACTTTTACCAATTGATAAATTCATTTTTATGAAAATTGGAAAGGAAGGAACCGTTTCATCTGTATACTTCCCAGAAAGGGATGCAGTGAAACTAGTATCAACACCAACATCTGATATCTTTGATACAGAAATAACTGACCCAGTAAAAGTTAGTTTTTATAACGGGAGTAAAGTTATAGATGCTCTATCTCATTTTAATGGTGATGTACAAGGAAAGATTAAATATTCTGAGATTGATGGAGAATTGATGGCAAGTGATTTTACATTAGCTAATGATGATCTTCAAATTAACTTAGCATGCGCAGATCCATCTTTATCCTTTATGGAAATGAGTAAAGAAGAAACTGATCGTGCTTTTGGAACTGACGGAAGTATATTTCAATTTGATCTTTTAACAACTCATGTAGATAAAATGAAATCATTATTTAATTTAGAAAGAGAAGAAGATACATTTACATTAGCTGTTAATGATAAAGGTGTTGCAGTACAAGGTCTTTCTTATGATGCAACATTAGCTCATACATATGAAGGAGAAGGAGCAGAAGGTCAAAAGGTTGTTATATACAAAAAATACATTAATCTTTTAGATAAAGAAAACTATAAGGTAATTGTTTGCAGTAATAAGGTAGTATTTAAATCTTTAGATACAAACACCCATCTAACAGTAGCAGTAGCAATCACTGATGAAGATTAATTTATAATTTGATTAAGGTTAAAGATAGTGAATAGGCCCGACTAGTGATGGTAACGAAACTATCTTTTTCCTTTTTATAAATAAAATAAAACAACTTATGGCATTTAAAATTAAAACTTCACTCTTACCAAAAGTTATAACTAATAACGGTAAAGATTCTATAAATTTTATAGTATCTCCATGTACTTATCAAGAGGATGATATACAATATGTAACAGAATACTATAACCCTATAACTGGTTTATATGATAATACAAAATCAATGCTATATTTCAGTAGCAGTCAAACATTATTAATTGATCAATCATATGCTGACACTGAAACCGAACTTAACGTATAATGACAGAACTTACCAAGTTACAACAAATTAATAAAGAAGCAAGTAAATTTTATAATTACGAGCAAGCTGTTAAGTTAATGCTTAACTCTATCTATGGTGCATTTGGTAATCCTTATTTTTATTTCTTTAATGTTGATATAGCAGAAACAATTACTCTTCAAGGTAAAGATGCAATTCTTTATACTGAAGAACTGCTTAATATGTATTTTACTAAATATTGGCATAAAGATATTGCTGCTCATAAAGAAATGGGGATTACTGTAACTGGAAGAATAGAAAATCCTGTAGGTATTTATATTGATACAGATTCTGTATATGTAAAGTTTGATGAAGTAATAGAAAAATCAGAAGGTTGGACAGGTGATGAAAAAGAATTTATTTTAAAATTATATAAGGTTAGAGTAAATGGTTACTTAGAAAAGATTCTCCAAAAGTATGCTGATGATAATAATGCAGAAAACTTTTTATCTTTTGAATTAGAAAGTATTGCTAAAAATGCAATATGGTTAGCTAAGAAAAAGTACATGCAAAATATTGTATGGAAAGATCCAGATATTCATTATGAAGATTTATCTAAAATTAGCTCAAAAGGGTTTGAAATTATACAATCGTCAACTCCAATATTTGCTAGAGAAAAACTTAAAGATTTATTAACATATATTTTCTCGGTTGATAAATTAGATATGAAAGCATTTGCTGCATTACTTAAAGATATAAAAAGACAATTTAAATTAGCAAACGTAGATCAAATCTGTTTTTCTAGGAAAGTAAATAATTATCAAAAATATATTGTTAATGATTATGAAGCTTTTGAATTTGCATCAAGGTGTCCGATAGGAGTAAGATCTGCAGGTTATCATAATTACTTATTAAACAATTCTTCATCTAAAGGTAAATATCAACCACTAGGAAATGGCGAAAAATGTAAAATGTATTTTTCTAAAGATAAGTCTTGTGATGTATTTGCTTTTGCTCCAGGTGATTATCCTTATGAATTTGCACCAGAAATTGATCATGACAGACAATTTGAAAAAACTATATTAGATCCTATTAATAGAGTTGTTACTGCTATGGGATTCAAGGCATTTAATAGAAATCTAATTTATACTACTAGTCTTTTTTAAGACATAAATATATAATAAAATTAAAAATTATGGCAAAAAAACAATTTAGAATACACTTATTAGGGTTACCTCATACAAAAACAACTTTAGATTTTACAGCCTGTGCCTATACTATGAAAGTATGGAAGTTCTGTAAAATGATGAAAGGTAGAGGGCATTACTTAATGCATTATGGACATGAAGATTCAAACCCTGAAGCTGATGAATTAATCTCAGTAATTAATAATGAAGAATGGAATGAAACTTACGGAGATCATGATTTTCATAGTAACTTATTTACTTTTGATATAAATGATAAAGCATACCAAACATTTTATAAAAATGCCATAGCTGAAATTGAGAAAAGAAAACAACCGGGTGACATTATTTTACCTTTTTGGGGTCATGGTGTTAGGCCTATATGCGATGCTCATCCAGACCTTATTACAATAGAACCAGGTATTGGTTATGCAGGTGGTCATTGGGCAGATTTTAAAGTATTTGAATCATATGCAATATATCATGCATGGTGTGGTTTAGAAAATATCGGAACATGTAATCAAAAATGGTATGATATAGTTATTCCTAATTATTTTGATTTAGATGAATTTGAGTATAGTGATAAAAAAGAAGATTACTTTTTATTTGTAGGTAGAGTATATGATGGTAAAGGTGTAAACATTGCTATGCAAGTTACTGAAGCCCTAGGCGTTAAATTAAAAGTTGCTGGTCAATTATCTGGACATTATGCGGAACCAGATTATCAATGGCCAGATCACGTAGAATTTGTAGGATATGCTGGTTTAGAAAAAAGAGCTGAATTAATGAAAGGTGCAAAAGCATCATTCTTAGCATCAATGTATGTTGAACCATTTGGAGGAGTACAGATTGAAAATTTACTTTCTGGTACACCTATTATTACTACAGATTGGGGAGCATTTGCAGAATGTAATATTGAAGGTGTTACAGGATATAGGTGTAGAACTTTTGATGATTTTGTTAAAGCTGCCAAAAAATGTTTGGATGGTGAAATTAAATATGAAGACTGTCGTGCCCATGGTGAAACTTTTTCTTTAGAAGCAATTGCTCCTAAGTATGAAAAATTCTTTACTGATGTAGTAAACATTTATCAAGGCCAAGGATGGTATCATATTAGTGATCCTTCAATTTATACTGATAAGTGGTTAAATGATCATGATCATGATTCATCAAAAAAAAACTAAAACCAAAACTAGCGATCTGGACAGAAGCAGGTTGGTCATTAGGTAAAGTATATAAAGGTTTAAAAAAATCCTTAGATTTTAAATATGATATTGATTTTTATGATTGGAGTGATCATGAAAAAAATACAGATTTATGGACAAATGGTAAATGGAAAGAATATGATGCCATTATGGGTAACACTGCATTAACCTTTTATCCTGAGGAATTAAATTATTTAAAAAAATTACCACAAGAAGCATTAGATAAAATGATTATAGGGATTTGGGCAAATCTCAATTTAGATAATGCGCATTTTGTTGAAAGAATAAAATATACACAAGGCCCTTTATTTCACTGTGTAACTTCTGATATTCAAAAGAGTGCAAAATATATGTATAATATTGATGCAACACTAGTTAAAGCTGGTAAACCTACATCTGATTTTGCACCATTTAAGAAAGTTAATAAAATTAAAACATTAGGGCTGAATGGTAATCCTAGCATAGGTGAAGCATGGTGCCAAATAAAAAGACCTGATATGTTTAGAGAAATTGCAGAAAAGGCAAATTGTAAACATGAATTCATATTTAATTCTATCGAAAAAGATAATAAAATTTATAAAGATATAGATATGTATGTTTGCACTAGTACTTCTGAATCTGGTCCAGCTGGAATTATGGAATGTGCACTTAGTAAAATACCTGTTATATCTACACAAACAGGCCATGCTAAAAACCTTAAATCTATAAAAACATTTACTACTGTAGATGAAGCTGTTAATATTATAAATGAATTGAATTCTTCTCCACAATTACTAAATGATTATATTGAAGAAGTTTATAGTGAAGTTATTAAAGAATACGATTGGTCTACTGTGGCCCCTAAATATTGGATTCCTTTAATAGAAAAACTCTTAAACAAATCATAATTTTTACATATAAAAATAAACAAAAAATAATATGGCAAAGGAATTCTCATTCTCAGATTTAAATAAAGAAATGTCAAAGATCTCCGAGTACGGTGATACTTTAGATAAATCAACAATATCAGAAATAGATCATTATATACCTACTGGTAATTATCATCTTAATGCATGTTTAACAGGTTCTTTGTTTGGTGGTTATCCTAACAATAGAGCAGTTGCATTAGCAGGGCCTTCAGGGACAGGTAAAACATATCTTATTCTTAACGCAATTAAACAGGCACAAAGGCAAGGTTATAGTATTATATTTTATGATTCAGAAAATGCAGTAGATAAAAAATTAGTTGAAAAGTTTGGAATAGATGCTTCAAAATTTAGATATGAACCATGTAATACTGTTCAGGAGTTTAGAAGTTCAGTAACTGCAATTACTGATGTACTAATTGAGCAAAAGAAAAAAGGAATTGAATTACCAAAAATAATGGTGGTTTTAGATTCTGCTGGTAACCTTGCAACTCAAAAAGAAATTGATGATGCAAAAACAGGAAGTAGTAAAGCTGATATGACAAGAGCTAAATTACTTAAATCAACTTTTAGAATTATTATGACGCAGTTCGGTATTTGTAAAATTCCTTTCTTATTCTCAAATCATACTTACCAAACACAAGATCTTTTCTCAAGACAAGTTGGTGGTGGAGGTACAGGACCAGAGTATGCAGCATCTATAATTCTATTCTTAGGTAAAGCTAAACTAAAAGAAGGTGTAGAACAAACTGGAATTATTGTAACAGCAAAACCTAATAAAAATAGATTTGCCAAACCAACCAATATTAAATTTCATATTTCTTTTAATAAAGGTATGAATGCTTATGTAGGTTTAGAAGAATATATCAGCTGGGATACATGTGGTATTGAAAGAGGTAGGTTTATTACTGAGGGTCAATTCAATAAACTAACTGATATAGGTAAAGCTGAATGTAGAAAACATTCTTTTAAGAAAGATAAAAAAGATGTTACTGTTTATTTTCAACCGGCGGCAACTGCTCGTAAGATTTGTGTTAAGCATTTAAATGATTCTGTTGATTTAAATAAATTATATACTCCAGAAGTTTTAACTGAAAATGTTCTTAAATTAATTGAGCCTATCGTAAATGCTAAGTTTACTTATGGTGATGAATTAGATCAAGAAGAATTAGGAAATATAATTACAGAAACAACAGTTGAAGATGTTACCGAAAACTCTTAATACAGCAAAGCTTAAAGTAAAGTATGTATTAGGAAACCACACAGCACAGCCACACTACCCTGATGCAGAAGATGTACTTTTTGAATTAATCCGAGATTATTGTGGAAAGGTTGCTAAGGAGATAAAATTCACAGATGTCTCAATGGCAAAAAGGTGGAGTCTATCCAAAGAACAGTGTGATGTTATTTTAAAAGAATTACTAAAACATAATTTTTTAGAAATATCTTTACAAAATTCTGCTTACACTACATATGAAGTAATCTATAATCCATATCAATAAAACTAATTATGTTTTTTAGCATATAAAAATAAAACTACATGAAATCAAGCATAGATCACGAAAAGATTTTCTTTAACTATTTTTTAACAAAGCCTCATTATCTAAAAGGAACAGGTAAAGGCTTTTTTGCAAATAGAGATTTAGATCAAATTGCAAAATTATCAAAAGATTTTTATTTAAAGTTTGGTGAAAGCCCATCTAAACAACAGATGTCTGCTTTGGTTAAAGATGATCCTAATGAAATATCTCCAGATATTGTAAAATCTATTTATGATATTAATATTAAAGAATATGATCAAGATTGGTTAAAGAGAACAGGTGAAGCGTGGGTTAAATGGAAACATTTTGATAAACAATTAGTAAGAACAATTGAATACGTAAAAACTCAAGATGTATCACCAGAAAATGTAGAAGATGTAGTTCAGCGTGCAATAGGAATGATTTCAACTGATGGGTCAATTAATTTTGATACTGATACAGGTTTAGATTTTTTTAATCCTGAGGCTCATGTCCAAAGAACTTCAAAGAAAATAGAAACAGGTTGGGGTTTCGTTGATCGTGTATCTGGTGGTGGTTATGATACCAAGTCATTAATTATTTATGCAGGTGAACAAAACATTGGTAAATCTATTTGGTTAGCAAATGATGCAGCAAACTTTGTTAAGATGGGTCATAATGTAGTTTTTATTACAGCAGAGATGTCGGCTCAAAAAGTATTAAAAAGAATAGGAGCTAACCTTTTGCATGTACCTATGAGTGATTATGATAAAAATGCAAGTAATAGAGATTATATGAAAAGAAAGTTGGAAAAGGTATCAAGAGGTTTGCTACCTCCAGGTAAATTATTTGTTAAAGAATATCCAACATCACAAGGAACAATACCAGATATTGAATCTTACTTAAAAGACTTAGAAGAAAATACAGATCATAAAGTAAATGTATTAGTTGTAGATTATATTAATATTCTTGCAAATTATAGAAATCCTAATACTGAAAATACTTATATGAAGATTAAACAAATTGCAGAAGATCTTAGAGCATTAGCAGTTAAAAGAGATATGCTAGTTATATCTGCCACCCAGATTAATCGTGGTGCATGGGATGCAACAGAAGTAAGAATGGAAAATATAGCAGAATCTGCAGGTCTTGCACATACTGCTGATGTAATGTATGCGCTGATACAAGATTCGGTAATGCATGCTGAGCGTGAATATTGGTTAAAGGTTTTAAAAATTAGAGACGGTCAAGGAAAAGGATCAAGATGTAGGTTTAATATTGACTATGAACATATGAGATTAACAGAAACTGATGATATATCAGGATAAAAATAAAATAAAACATTATGTGGGGTAAAAAGAAAAAGAAACTTACAAAAGCGGAAGAAGATAAAAAATCAGGCTACCAAGAAAAGGATAAAATTTTTAATAATACATACGGAGAACAAGACTTAGGAGGCCAAAAGATAAATTTCACAGTATCAGCATCATGGTTAGATGGAATGGATCCAGATGATAAGATGCACTATGATGCATTATTTGAAGTAGTAGATGCTTTAATTAAAGGTAGTGAATTTGAACATCTTAATGAAGCTACACCAGATGGTGTTATTAAAAAATTAAATAAAGTACAAATTAACAAGGTATTCTTTTACATTATAGAAAATACAGGAACTTCATATACAAGAATAGATCTCTTTAGTGTTCTTTCGGATTATTTTGATGTATTTCCTAATAAGTTTTATAATTCACTATCTAATAAATTTAAAGATGAATTAATAAATGAATTAGATGCAAAATACAATATTTTAGAAAAAAGAAAAATTAGAAAATTATTTTAATATGACAAAAAGAATATGGATGATATCTGATTCTCATTTAGGGTGTAGATCAAATTCTGTTTTATGGCTTAAGATTATTGAAGATTACTTTTTTAAATTTTTTATACCTTTAGTAAAAAAGGAATATAAGAAAGGTGATGTTCTTTACCATTTAGGTGATGTATTTGATAATAGACAGAGCGTTAATTTAGCAGCACAAGATTTAGCCATTAGAGTATTTGAAGAATTAGGTAAAACATTTACTGACATTCATATCATTGTAGGTAATCATGATATAATGAGAAAGAACTCTAATGATATATCATCAGTTGATTGTTTAAAATATTTACCTAATGTTACAGTATTAAAAGAGCCTAGAATTTTAAAGTATAATAATGCTACTTGTTTATTAATGCCATGGAGAAGAAATCATGAACATGAAAAAGAAACTCTAGATTCCATAAAAGAAAATATTGATTATATGTTTTGTCATACTGAAACACAAGGAGTTCAAACTAGCCCAAGTACAAAACATTTGCATGATGGTGGTAATGCAGTAGGTATATTCAAAAGATTTAAAAGAGTTTATTCTGGACATATTCATTATAGACAAGATAAAGAAAACTTTGTACTTGTAGGAAATCCTTACCAAATGACTAGATCTGATAGAGATAATCAAAAAGGTATTTACTTATTAGACTTAGAATCAGGTAACCATAAATTTTATGAAAACAAATTAAGTCCTACTTTCCTTAGATATTACATTAATGAAATATTAGAAATGAGAATGGAAGATATTGAGGCTGCTATAAAAAATAATTTTGTAGATATCTTTATTCCTTCAAATGTATTAGGTAAGTATAATATTAATATGTTTATGGATTATCTTGATGGTATAGCTAGAAAATTAGAACCAAGAATTTATGATGAGGATAATCCTTATGATACAGAAGACGGTGAATTATCAGATTTTAATGGAGAAATGAATTTAATGAATATTGCAGCAGAGCATATAAATTCTTTAGATTATGATGATGATTTAAAAGAAAGATTAAAAATATCAGTACAAGAATTATATAAAAGAACATTATCTCCAAGCTATGAAGATTAAAAAAGTAGAGTTTAAGAATTTTGCAAGTTATGGGAATAGATTGCAAGTTATAGATTTTGAAGAAGGTAAAAGTAACTTATATTTAGTACTCGGTGGAAATGGTGCAGGTAAGAGTACATTAGCAAAGGTAATAACATATATGTGTTATGGTAAAGTTGAAGGTTCAACATTAAAGGATTTACCTAATAGAGTTAATAGTGAACTATACGGAAGAATATGGTTAGAGTCAAAAGGCAATAAAATTGAAATTGAGCGAGGTATTAATCCAGGTATCTTTAATGTCAAAATTAATGGGGCTGAATATGATGTAGCAGGTAAAGTAAATTTGCAAGAATTTTTAGAAACAGAAATTTATGAAATACCTTATCATGTTTTTAAGAATGTAATTATATTATCCGTTAATGATTTTAAATCTTTTATTACAATGTCTCCTTATGACAAGAAAAGAATCATAGATAAGATATTTGGTTTTTCTGTTATTAATGAAATGGCTGAAGCAGTTAAAGAACAGCGCCGAGGTATTATTGATGAAATAAGAACTTATGAAGATGAAATAAGAACTCTTAATGAATCTATAGGATCTGTTTATGATAAGATTGAACAAATTGAATTGCTAACCGAAGAAAAAGATAAATCTAAAGTTAAGAAATTAAAAACAGATTTAATTGCTTTAAATGAAAACAGAAAAAAATTAAATCAAGTTACATCAAAGACTAAAGAAAAATTAGAAGAATTAGATTTAGATTCTAGAAATAAGTCAACCGAACATTCAACAGTTAAGCATAAAATTTCTAATATTAAAAAAGATTTAAAATTATTTGAAAATTCAACATGCCCTACATGTACTGCACCACTAACTTCAGATTTTCATTTAGATATTAAAAAAGAAAAAGAAGAATCTTTAATATCTTTAGAAGAACATTTTAAAATTACTGAAAAAGAATATGCAGATTCTGTTACAAAATTAGATGACTTAAGAATAAAGGGAAGACAAATACACGTAAGAGCTGGTCAATTAGAAACTCAAATGGAAAATCTAAAGTCTAAATTAATAGAATTAGCTGAAAAGAATGAATCCGATTCTTCAACTAATTTAAAACAGTTAGTAAAAGATTTTAAAATTCGTAAAGAAGAAAAGTCGTCCAGTAAATTAAAAAGCGAAAGTGAAGATTATTATTTAACTATTCTTGAAAATTTAATGGGTGAAGGTGGAATTAAAAATTTAGCAGTAAGATCTATACTTCCTTCTTTTAATAATCATATACTTTTAATGGGTAGAGAAATGGGAATTCCATTCGGTATAAGATTTGATGATAAATTTAATTGTACCTTGCATCATTTAGGTACAGAGATTAGCCCTAAGACATTAAGTACAGGTGAGAAGAAAAAGGTAGACTTTGTAATTATTATGGCTTTAATGAAAATGATTAAAGTTAGATTCCCATCTTTAAATATATTATTCTTAGATGAAATCTTTTCTTCAATTGATTCTGATGGTGTATATCATATAATTAATATTTTACATGATACGATACAAGATATAGGACTTAATACATTTGTTATAAATCATACAGTATTACCTAGTGAATATTTTGACAAAAAGTTAGAAATTACAAAAGATGCAGGTTTTAGTGAATTTACAATTGAAACTATTGGATAAATATAATACAAGAAAAAATTAAACATGGCTAATGTCAGCATATAATCAAGAGTTTAATAAAGACAATACTATACTGCGTTATATTATAGTAGCTCTTTTAGCAGAACTAAAAGATAAAGTTTATTATTATAATCAAATAGATGAAGATACTCTAAAAAAGATACCTATCCCTTTCTTTTATTCAATTACAGGAGACGGTAGATTTTTAATGGATAATTTCCTATGGGGTGCAGAAGAGGCAGGTAAGGCTATAGGTGACTATGAATCGGTTCCAAGAGGTATAATACAGTTAACAGGTATATCCATAGATTCAGGTAACCAAACAAATAAGTTTGCTAGAGGTGAGTTTGTACAGGAATGGGAAGGTATATTAAAAACTTTTTCAATGGAAACAAATTTCCTTCCGCTCAATATGTCTTTTGATTGTACAGTAGTATGCTCATCTAATTTAGAAATGTTAAAGGTTACAGAATCTTTAATGAGTAAGATTTACAAAAATACTCTTTTCCAAGTTGACTTAGGTATGATGAGAGTTCAAGCTAGTTTTGCAGTTCCAGAAGATTATCAACAAAACAGACTATTTGAATTTCAATTAAATGATAAAAAAGAATGGAGTGTAACTTTCCCTATAGAGGTTAGTTCATTTATGCCAGTGTTTGAAAGTGGTATTTTAATACCTGAAGTAAGTCTTATGACAAAGGCTGCAATTAAAGCTAATCCTACTGCATCTGGTGTAGGTATGTTAAGATCTGGTCCAGATAATGAATTAGGTATTTATTTTGGTGGAGTATTTCAAAAATTATTGGTTACGCAAGAAGATATTGCAAAACTACAACCTAGTGGAACATTTAGCAATAAAGGATATATTAATCCTGATACAGTACAAACTGGTGGACCGTATAGTGAAACAGAACTTAATACAACACCAGCAGTACCTGAACCGCCAGAAAGTAGACAATATAGAAATGCTGATGCTGAGCCTAAGGTAGATGAATCAGGTCTTGGAAGCGTTGATGATGGCTTTGGTGTATGATAACAATTAACAAACAAGACATAGAATATATAAAACAAATCAAATAGTGTAATATGGAAAACACAGTTAACGAAGGACAAACGCAAGTTTACGCAGATGGTCATATTGATGCCCAACCTGGCGTAAATACTGGAGCCCTTTATCTCAATAACCCTAAGCAACAATTATTGGATATAATCCATGTATTGTTTAGCCAAAGTGGTAGAATGTCAGATATTGACAACGATGGTAAAATTGATCATAGCGGATCTATGACAGATCAACAAGTTATGACTATCTTAGTTGGAATGGGAATTCCACAGCAAATGGCAATGAGTGGTATTGCTAAATATCGTGAAATGCATAAAGATCAATCCGATATATACACTGAAAATAATAATCAAAAAAATCATAACAAAATGAAATTTACATTAACAGACCTATACGAAAACGTTATGGATAGCATTAATGGATTGAAGGCAATGGATAATGACAATTCCAGAGTTTCGTATTCTGTTAAAGAATCTTTAACTGTTTTGGAAGAAGCATTAACTGCATTTCCAATGAAACTTAAAAATGCTGACTTATCTGCAATTAGTGAAGAACTAGAAAATTCAGTTAGTCCAGACCTTAAGTTTAAAATCGCAAGAAACTTATATACTAAATTATCTCAATCAACTTGGTTAAATCCAATTTCTGAATTAAGAGAGTATATAATGGAATCATATAACAATTCTAAATGGTACTTTAGAATTAGTGAATCTATTGAAAGAACTTCAAACCAAAAAGGAAAATTAATGGAATCATTAAATTCTGATTTAGTTTCTTTACTAAATGAATCAGATGTAAAGTCTAAGTTTTCTGTAGTTGCTGCAAACCACCCATGGTCAATGGATGCTAAAGCAATTGTAAATGAAATGAATGCTGAAGATAAGAAAGTTGCATCTACTTCAAATGGTAAAGTTGTATCTGTTCTTTCTCCAGTATTGGAATCTGAAGAAGGTTTAACATTCCACTTACATGGAAAGAATTATATTTATAATGGAACTGACATTACTGAAGCTAATGTAACTGATCCAAGATTCTTTGATATAACTGAAGGTTTAAATATGTTCTCAAGAAATGGAAACATTCTTTCATTACATGGAGAAAATGGTAAGTCATTAGAATACAACATTACTGAAGGTACTTTAACTATGGGTAAAGTTGATATGACTAATTATAGTATTATTGAATTAAAGGAATCTTTATTAGCAACTAACTTCTCAGGATATAGAAACCAATGGCAAAATGATAAAATCTGTAAATTCTTTGAATCAGTTGATTTAATTGCTGAAATGGATAACTTCACAACAGTACAAAATCAAGAATTCTTAGATGTATTTTTAACAATGATTGGAGTAAATGAAGGAATCTACGTTAATAAAGTAAATCCTGGAATGAAACTAAATGAAATGGTAAAAATTGACACAGCTACTGAAACTGTTGAAATAGTAAAAGAATTTATTAACTTTGACGTTTCTCCAATTCTTTCTGAAAGATTACTTGCTGAAGATAATGAAAAAGCAATCGAAGAAAATAAAAGAAAAGATCTTACAGATTCAATTTCTTTCCTAGAAGAAAAGAAATCTGAGGTTGAGGCTGCTATCAAAAAGTTAGGTGAAACTGAAGAATTAACTGAAGCTCTAAATTTATTAGCTGAAGAGTTAAAAGGGAAAGAAAAAGAATTAGCTGATTCATATATTTCTGAAAAAAAAACTAAAGACGACTATTTAAATGATGGTTATGTAGAAGCATCAATGAAAGTAAACAGTCAAGGTTTAAAAAAGAGACAAGAAGTATTAGTTTCTGCTGAAGAATATGCTTCATTAGGTAATGACGACATGTTAAGCGTAATTATTCCTAAGAACGGAAAAAGTGTAGTAATGCCTAAGGGTGATTTAGAGGTTAAGATCTAAGATACAAAATACATTCTAGTTTAATATAATTAGAGGACCGATTGAAATTAAACAATCGGTCCTTTTTTGTATATAATAATAAAATAAATTAAAGCTAATGGCAAGAAAAAGAAATTATTTAAACAATAGAGATTTATTAGATCAAATTGTTTTATCAAAAGAGCAAGGTGAATTAACACCAAAGGCATTGGAGTTTTTAATGTTATTAGCTGATAAGTGTTCAAGAAAATTAACATATAGAAATCCAGAAGATAGACAAGATTGTATTGCTTATGCTTATATGGATCTTTATAGATATTGGAGAAATTTTAATCCAGAAAAAAGTACTAATGCATTTGCTTACTTTACTGAAATAGCAAAAAGAGGATTTGCAAAAGGTTGGAATAAATTGCATCCAAAGAAATATCATGGTACCGTATCAATTAATGGTAGTGCTGATAGCGAAGGAATTTATACAATATAGTTAATTGCCTATGAGCATTAAAAAGGTAAAGCCTACTTCAAAGTCTGGATTTAAACAAGGTTACTATAAACCTAAATACCCTCAGAAGTATCGAGGAGAAGGACCTATCATATATAGAAGTAGCTGGGAAAGAAAATTTTGTTATTGGTGTGATCATAACATGGATGTTATTTACTGGATATCTGAACCTTTTTCTATACCTTATTTTAATTTATTAGATAATAAGTTTCATAAGTATTATCCAGATTTTTTCTTTAAGATAAAAAAAGGAGATAAAACTGAAGAATATGTAGTGGAAATAAAACCTAAGGCTCAATTACAAAAACCTAAGGAACCTAAAAGAAAAACAGCAAAAGCATTAAAGAATTTTAAATATGCTTATGAATCATATGTAAGAAATTTGTGTAAAACAAATGCACTTAATAAAATGGCAAAAGAAAGAAATTGTAAAGTAATGTTGTTAACTGAAGATTCAAATTTATTTTAATGGCACTAATAGGAGACTTTAAAGAAGATTTAGATATTTACTTAACAGATAGTAAAGGTAGAAGAGGTGCATCTAAACAATCACAGATTGATATACCTAGAGTTTCTGCAAAGAGTGATGGAGTTTTAAATCCTGGTCAGATGTATTGTTTTAATTATTATACTAAGGATGAATTATTTTATGATACTAAACCATTAGTAATAGGTTTAGGAGAATCTGACAACGGACATCAGCTTGGAATTAATTTACATTACATGCCGTATGAGGCTAGGCTTCCTTTTTTAACTGAACTTACTGTATCATTACAGTCTCAAATAAAAGCATTAACTAAAAATGAAGCTGCTTTTAATGCTGAAATGCAAAAACCTATTACTAACTTTAGGTGGGAATTTGTTAAGAGAGCATACGGAAAGAAATATAATTTAACTTACTGTACAAGACAGTATATGATAAAGAAAATGAAAAATCCTTATGTATTAGCATATGAGGATTGGTATGTTGGTGCTGTTAATAATGAAAACCAATTTTATGGTGGTAATATTAACCAAGCTCAAGCATTATACTATAAGAATATATAAACTAATAATAAAAATAGATTATGGCAGGTTTTACAGATAGAAGAGGTCCACTAAGTACAGGAAATCCAGTAAGAAGACTTCTAAAAGATCTTTCTAATTTAGGAATGGCATACGATGATATGATCATTCGTAATTCACGTGCAGTAGGTTTTACTGAAAATCAAATGGGTTATACTTTTAATCCAATGGGATCTGATGGTGATGACATGTATGGTGCATTTGCAGCACTATCATTAACTGATACTAACTTAAAAAAGAATATTGCATTCTTTGATCAAGATTATGAAAGAAAACGAGATCAGCTTAGAACTTTTGCAGTACAAGATGAAATAGAAGATATCCTAGATGTTTTAACCGATGAAGCAATTGTATTTGATGAATCTAATTATATGGCTTATGCTGAATTCAATGGTCATATTGGAGAATCAATCGAAGAAGAAATTAATGATGTATATAATAATATCTATAATTATTTTGGATTCAATGATATGGTTGCCCCATGGAATTATTTTAGAAAATGGTTAATTGATGGATTTCTTGCATTTGAAATAGTTTATAATGATAAGCAAACAGAAATTATCGGTTTTAAAGAATTAGATCCGATATCATTAATGCCAGGTATTGATACTGATGATGGTAAAAAAGTTTGGATTCAATATAAAGGACAAGGTGCAAAAGAAAGAACCTTATGGGATTCACAAATAATTTACATCTCATACTCTTCAGTAAATTCTCCAATGAGAATATCGTATGTTGAAAGATTAATAAGATCTTTTAACCTTTTAAGAATAATGGAACATAGTAGAATTATATGGGCTGTGTCTAATGCTTCATTTAAAACTCAATTTACAATTCCTGTTGGTGGTAAATCAAAAACAAGAGCAAAGCAATCTCTAGCAACATTAATGAATTCATATCGTGAGGTTGTGGACTTTAACTTTGAGAGTGGTGAAATTCAAACCAATGGTAAACCAATGATGCCGTTTAATAAAGAATATTGGTTACCTTCTAAAGATGGTGAATCCCCAGAAATTACAACATTAGGCGGTGATGGTCCAGATTTAGGTGATACTGAATCTTTAAAATACTTTTCAGATAAATTACAATTAGCTTCTAAGATACCATTCTCTAGGTTTGATAGAGAAGGTGGTAATACATATGATATGGAAGCAAGTGGTATGTTAAGAGATGAAATTAAATTTGGAAGATTTATTTCAAGACTAAGATCTATATTCCAAGAAATATTAGTTAAACCTGTATATCTTCAAATGTGTCTTAACCATCCAGAATTAAAAAATGATATTGCATTTAAGGCAGGTTTAGGATTAAACTTCATGAAAGATAATGTGTTTGAAGAAATGAAAGAAATGGAATTACAAACAAAAAGAGTAGATTTTATAGGTAATATGAAAACTCAATTAAGTACAATGACTGCTGATATGGAAGAAATACCATATTTTGATTTAGGATTCTTAATTAAGAGATATGGTGGATTTACTCGTGATGATATTAAAGCAAATGCCCGAGCTAAAGAACGAACTGAGTTAGAGGCAGACGGTTATAAGGAAGAAGATATTGAAAAGATCTTGTTAGGTGCAAATCCTAAAGATTTTAAGCCTGAGAAGAAATCTGATGGAATGGATGAAGACCCATTGGCTGGAATCTAAAAACTATCAAGAGTTATAATATATAAATCAAATAATACTAGAAAGATGTCTAATAAGAAACTTTTAATTCTAGAAAGATCTAAGTCAAACTTAAGTATGACAAAGGCCGAAGATGGCTCTGTTGTACTTGAAGGTGTATTTACTGAGATTGGAGTAAAGAATAAAAACAATAGAATATATGAAGAAGCTGAAGTACTTCCTCATATTAATGAATTAAAGGAAAAGGTAAAAACTAATAAACTATTAGGTGAACTTGACCACCCAAAAGATTTTGATATTAGTCTATCAAACGTTTCTCATGTCATTGAGGATTTAGATTACGATAGTGATAAGAAACAGGTTCTAGGAAGAATAAGATTATTAAATACTTCAAAAGGTAAAGAAGCTCAGGCATTAATAGAAGATGGTATTCCATTGCATATTTCTAGTAGAGCGGCTGGAACTGTTGATGAGGCAGGTAAAGTAAAAATTAAAAAATTCTTTACATACGATTTAGTTGCTGATCCTGGATTTGAAAATGCAGAATTAGCTAGAGTTAATGAATCATTCGGTTTTGAAAATACTGAAGGATTATACATTTATGAAATGGATAACTCAGAAGATGAAATAAATAAAACAAATAAAACAGATCTAATAATGGAAAATACATCAGACAAATTTGTAACCGTTGACGATTTTAATAAGTACACTGAATATGTAAAAAATACATTAGATAGTGTTAAGGAATCTGCAAATTCAAATAACGATGAGTTAATTGAAAAGCTAGTTAAATATACTGAGCATATTGCAGAGAAAGTAAATCAGGTTACTGATTATACTGAATACTTATCAGAAAATCTTGACAAGAGTATATCTCACTCTGACTACTTAGCAGAGAATATCGATAAAATTAAAAATTATGCTTCTTACTTAGGAGAAGAACTAGATAGTTCTATTCAGTATACTGAGCATGTTGCTGAGCAAGCTGATAAAGGAATTGCATATTCTAATTATTTAGGTGAAAGTTTAGATAAAGGAATTAAGTATTCTGAATACATTGCTGAAAAGGTTGATCAAAATATTGCTTATTCTGAATACCTTGGTGAAAATGTAGATAAGAATATTAAATACTCTGAATATATTGCAGAAAATGTAACTGCTGTTAATGATGGAGCAATTAATGAAAATGCTTCTGTTGCTGCTGTTGCTGGCGCTGTCGCTTCTAAAATGATGGAGGGTTATACTCCAACTATGGAAGAAGTTAAGAAGTGTATGGATGAAGGTATGAAATATGAAGCTATCTGCGAAAAGTATCCAGATGCTGATCATGGCACGATAAAAGAATACTGTGAAAAATGCATGAAAGAAATGAAATCTTATAAAGAATCTATTAGTGAAAAACTAGAAAGTTTAATTTCTAAGGCTGAAGCTAAGAATGTTTCTGAAATGCACTTTATGAATTTCTTATCAGAATCTAAAAAGAATGAATTTGATTCTTTATCTGAAGACAAAAGAGGTTTAATAGTTGAATCAATGAATAAAGATTCTATCATGTCAACTGTACAAGCTGAAAATGTTTGGGATTCATGTTTTATAGTAGAAAGAAAGGCTATTAACTTTATTGATGATATGCCATCAAAGTATTCTGATAAATGGAATTCTCTTTCTGAATCAAGAAAAGAACAAATTATTGCTGAGTCTAAATTCCACTCTTTAAGTACTCCTTATGCCATTAATAACTTTTGGCAAACAAGAGATCTTAGAGATACTCAAATGAATTTACAAGCAATCAATGAAAGTAAAACTGCTGCTGAGGCTGCTCAAGAAAAGAAGGAGCCATTATTAAATGAAGCATACCAAGCAGATTTAATTCAAAAAATGAAATTCAGATTAAATAGATAATCATTTAATCTAAACAATATAATCGAATAGTCAAGAAGAAAAGGACTCAGGCGATTAGAAAAGGAATATTAATAGTATTCCACAAAATGCGAAAAATAATTTTTTAAAAATGTACGCAAATCAATTAATCAACGAGGCTGAGGTTCAAAAGACTTGGGGACCTGTTATTGAGGAAAGTACTGGAATTACTGAAAAGTCTAAGTTATCTTGGATGTCTAAGTACTGCCATTACCATAACCTTAATGAGAGTGTTTACAATACTGTACACCTTAACCCGAACATGAATGTTCAAAGTATGGGGAATGTAACATTACCAGGAGACCCTGGATCAATGAATGCTTTCCCAACACAAGCTACTGGATCTGGTGACAGACCTTTTTCTTTGCTTCCACTTGCAATGCAAGTTGCTGCTCAGACTGTAGGTTTAGACTTAGTACCTGTAGTACCAATGCAAGGACCAATGGGTATTTTAACTTACCTAGACTTTGTATATGGTGGTGGTAGAGGATCAGGAGCTCCATTAAACGGTGCACTTGATACTGTAGCTGCTCCATTATTAATTAAAGCTAATGCTACTTTAGCGGCTGGAGCTTTTGCAGCAAACCAAATCTATTATGTAGATACGGCTGCTGCTGTTGGAACTGGTACTTCTGGAGGATCTTACGAATTAACTTTCGTTGGAAGATCTAGAATTGACGGATTCCCAATATTCAGAGTAAGAGCTAACACAACTGCTATTACACCTGGAGCTGCTGGTGCAGGCCATAACACAGGCTTCATTTTTGCTCAGGGTGGTGAAGGTGCTGCTAATCCATTATACGACTGTATAACTGATGGTGGTAATTTCCACGGTGCTGGTGGTGTTGCTCCGCTTAATGCTGTATTAGCTGCGGGTAACGTACTTGGTACTTTTGCTACTCCAAATGGTTTATCTTTAGTTAAAGCATTAGAAGACCATATTACTGGTTTCTCTGGTAACGCTTTACAACCTGCTAACGATCCTGCTACGGCTGTGCCTGCTGGTGGTTTTGCTGGTGGTTTAGTAAGCGGTGACAATCCATTCCTTAGAGGTGTTGGTGAGTCTACTGTTGATAACATCATGGGACTAAGCTTATTCAACAAGTCTGTTGCTGCTGATACTTTCCAAGTAGCTGCTGCTGTGACTAGAGAACAAGTACAAGACCTTAAGCAATTTGGTATCGATGCTGTTGCTCAAATAGAAGCTGTATTAGTTAATGAATTGACTCAGTCAATCAACAAATACATCTTGGATAGAATCTTCAGAAACGGTGTAACAAATGCAACTAATGTATTTGCAGTAAATGGTACAGTATTTTCAGATAACTTTGCGTTAGCTGCTGCTGGTGCCGCTGCTGTCAACTTAGGACCTAGTGTTACTAACGACGCTGTACAAACAATTAATGCCCCTACAACTCAGGTTAACTTAGGTGGTACTGTAATTGCTGATGTACAACGTAGAATTTACACTAAGATTCTTGCTGCTAGTAACTTAATTGCTACTAGAGGTAGAAGAGGACCTGCAACATTTGCAGTAACAGGTGGAGAAATGGCAACTGCTCTTCAATCTGTAGCTGGATTTATTGCATATCCGTTATCAAATACAGTTAATCAAGCTGGTGGATCTTTATATCCAATCGGTGCGATTGCTGGGGTAACAATCTATGTAGATCCTAACAGAGCCTTTAACGACCTTACAATTTGTGTAGGTAGAAAAGGTGATGGAAATTCTCCAGGATTAGTATTCATGCCTTACTTAATGGCAGAATCAGTAGAAACAATCGCAGAAGGAACTATGGCTCCTAAAATCGCGGTTAAATCTAGATTCGCTTTAGTTGATGCAGGATTCAACCCAGAATTAATGTATTACACAATGAACTTTACTTTAGCTCAAGGTGTTAACTTAATCTAATAATTAAGTTTATATACTTTATATTAGAAAGCCACTCTTCGGAGTGGCTTTTTTGTTCTTACATCTCTAATATATAAAAAAATCAAATAATATAATGGCAAAGTTAAAAACATATAATGAATTTGTTAATGAAGCATTAATAGATGCAGTTAAGAATCCTATTAAATGGAAAAAGATTAAAAATAATGCTAAGAAATACCAACAAGCTAAAGTAGCACAGGCTCTTAATGATGTTGACTTTGCAAAAAGAAAAGAAAAGTCTAAAGGTAAATTAACCCCTCAGCAAAAAGAAGTGTTAACACAGGCACAAAAAGCAAAAAACGCTGCACTAAAAGATAAGTCTACTTTTATCGCACAAAGAATGACTGACTTAGCTACAACTACAGGTTTAAAAAGAGTTGCTCAATTAGCAAAAACTAAATCTGCAATGGCTGCAAATAAAATTGTACTTAAGGCAGCTGATGGAGAAGAAGCAAAAAGATTAAAGGTTAGACAAAAAGAATTAAATAAAAAAGCGACAGAAGATCAAAAGGCATTAGCTGATTATGAAGCTACTACTAAGGATGATGATACTGGTGGAGATGATAAAGCAAAAGAACAAATATCCGCATTAAGAAAGCAGAGGCAACCTCTTATTGATTCAGATGAAAAGGATCCTGCAAAGAGAGCCGGGATTAATGTTAAGAAAGCAGAAATCAATGTTAAAATAGCTGATCTTGAAGGTGAAGGTCAAGCAGAGGCAAAAGAAGCATTAACTAAGGCTAAAGAAAAACTAGCTAAAGCAGGTGGAAATTCTGATATAGAAGATAAAGCTAATGACGCAGCAGATAAAGAAATTGCAGATGCTAAAGATGCTGGTAAGAAATCTAAAGAAGAAAGAAATGCAAAAATAGAAGCTGACATTAAAGCTTATAATAAATCTATAGAAGATGAAAGAGCTTCAATGACTAAATCAATGAAAGATTTAGATCAGGCTAAAAGAGATCTAAAAACTGGTAGAGGTTCTGAAGAAAAGGTTCAGTCAATAATGAAAAGATTAGAAGATAGTAAAGAAGATATTGCTGAACTTAAGAAAAAGGAAGCTGATGCTAAAAAGAAGCTTTCAGCTAAAGTACCAGAATCTTTTGAATATGTAGTAGAATCTGTATCTGAAAAATTTGCAAGATTAAGATCAAAACTGTAAAAATAATTATTAATATGAATTGTGATTGTAAAGAATGTAACTGTGGGACATCATGTGATTGTACATGTTGTAACTGTTAAATTAAAACTCTATGTATAAAGTTCGTAAAATAAACTTTGGATGGTATAAAAGGCGGTATGGTATTCTTCTAGAAAACCTGCCGCCTTTAAAGCAAAAATTGCTTTTAAATAACCGTCATATGAAATGGCTTAATTCTGATACTCAAGCCTTTGAGGTTATATTTAAAGTAGAGGATATGAATGGTCATGAAAAGAATGTTAATAAAGCTATATGGAATCCTTTTAGGGAAACTTTTACTACACTTAAAGAATTAGAAAAATCAGCAGATCTTATTGACTGGAATTGTGGTATATGTAAAGTTCCTATTAAATCTAGAATGGATTCTAAAAAGGTGGAAAATTTTGTATGTAGTAAATGTTCTAAAGCCCATAACTCACGGAACAGAAGTGTAGATGGTAGAATTATAGATACATCTATTAAATTTACTAAACACTGTAAACACCTCCTTAAAAAAGAACAAAGAGAGTTTATGTCCTATGCTAAAAGATCATCTAAAGCTTAAAGCCTGTTCAATTGTAATTTTAGGGAAAACTGTTATCATACTATGAGCAGACGCATTGTATATTTGAACATTTTCATTTAAAATTTCAGACTTTAATTCTTTAAATCCAGGTATAAATTTATCTATATACATTTTATCAGACGTACCTCTGGTTGGATAACCATCATGAAAGTGAGTTTCATTTCCATTATTACACATATCAAATCCTAATAGTATAATTTTAGCTGCACCTAAATGATAAGCTAAATTAATAGCAGCATATCCACTGTTAAACCCGTGAGCTAAATAATCTGGATCTTTTTCTAATCCATAAGGTTTTCCTTTTTTTAATAATTTAATATCATTAGTATATTGGCTACCTGGTTTTATAGTATACTTTAATCCTTTATAATTATCAATGTCATTTTTATACCAACTATAAAATCTTGTATCTGTCCAATATAATACTTGAGAACTGTTATGATAAAATAAAGCTTTATTGATTGCAATTGTTTTAGATCCCTCTAATTGCCTAAAATCAAAGTTTTTTAATGAAGGCCCTCCACCTATAATATAAATAGTTTCACCTTTAAATATTGGACTCACTGAAGAGTACGTAGCACGATGATCAATCTGTGGTCTGTAATCTATATGTGTATTATGTTGAGCAGGAGGAGATGAATTTTCTAACACCCTACGTCTTCTTCCTCTATCTTGTCTTTTTTCAATGTAAGTAGGATTATGTACTACATTAGGATCTGCCATTACTCTTCTAACACTACGTCTTCTTTGCATTCTTTTACCTTATTTTTATATTTATTCTTTATGTAAACAAATCACTAATTTGTCCATATAAAAATAAATTAATTATGCGGAATATACAAAACATTTTACTTACTGAAAAATATCGCCCAAAGGCATTAGAGGATTTAATAACACCTAAAAGAGTAGGTGAGAAATTAAGTAAAGGTGTTTATCAACATTTATTATTACACGGCAGCCCAGGTACAGGAAAAACATCAGCCGCCAAAGTATTAGTTAAACATTTTAAACACCCTTATCTTTATATCAATGCATCCACTGATACATCGGTTGATATTGTAAGAAATAGAATAACTGACTTTTGTGCTAATCGTTCAATCATGGATGAGCCAGGAAAAATTAAAGTTATTATACTCGATGAGATTGACGGTGTATCAGATCAATTCTTCAAAGCACTAAGAGCAACAATGGATCAATTTGCAGTAAATGCAAGATTTATTGCAACATGCAATTATATTAATAAAGTACCAGATCCTATTCAATCCAGATTTGAAATGATTGATTTTGATTTTTCTAAAGAAGAAGAAACTGAAATAATGAAAAGTTACATTATGAGGATTCTTAAAATATGTAAAGAAGAAGGTATTGACATTGATAAGCATGCTGCTGTTGAATTAGTAAAAAGAAAGTTTCCAGATTTAAGAAATATGTTAAATCAACTACAGGGTTTTCAATCTCAAGGTAAAGATAAAATTACAGTAGAAGATATAAAACAATTTAGTTCTGTATATAGAGATATTTATGATCTTGTTATAGATGGAGAAGATCCTGTTAAAAATTATCAATATATGCTATCTAATTATGCAAATAGAACTGATGATGTATTATCTTCTTTAGGTGCTGAATTTATTGAATTCATTCAACAAGAAAGACAATCTTATATTCAATTTATACCACAAGTTATTATAACAGTAGCTAAATATCAATCACAAAGACAACAAGTAATTGATCCTGCAGTATCAATGCTAGCTTGTATTTATGAACTGCAATCAATATTAAACGGCGTATGAGAGCACCATTTTTAGAAAAACTAATAAAAAAATATCCTAATCATTATCAATTAGGATCAGCAGTTAAAAGATATTATGATTTAAGACAAACAAAATTAACTAAAGAAGAATGCGAAGAAATTGTTTTGAATTCTACTTTCAGTTTTAATTAAAATTTGTTATAATTATATTAAATACAATAATATGAGAAAAACAGGAAGGCATACGTTTGTAATAGACGGCAATTATTTTCTTTTTAGAACACTATATGTTTTACCTAGAAAATCAAAAAAGACAGAAATGCTTGGTACTGATGAAGATGCAACTGTCTTTATGAGAAAGCTTGCAACAGATTTTGCATACCAAATTAGATTATTCGAAGGTCTTATTGATAAGGTTGTATGGACTATTGATTCTAGATCATGGAGAAAAGATTTTTATCCAGAAGCAGAATACAAAGGTAATCGTAAACAAGATAGTTCAATTAACTGGGCAAACTTTTCAAAAGTTACAGAAGAATTTACTCAATTACTTATTAAACAAGGAGTTATTTATTCTAAAATAAATGGTGCAGAAGGCGATGATCTAATGTATGCATGGAATACAGAATCATTAGCCAATGATAAATCTGTTATTATGTTTACTGGTGATAAGGATTTGGTTCAATTAGTAAATAAGAGTCAAAATAATAATACTCATACAATATTATTTTCACCAGCTCATAAAAAATTATATACTTATCAAGGATTTTCTGAATGGTTATCTACAGAAGAAAAAGAAACCTCTACAGATTTATTTGATGTATTAAAAACTTCATCATCACCAGAGTCTCAATCTAAAAAACTACTTTCATCTATTATATCTAAAAAGAAAGTTTCAGTTATAGAAGTAGACCCTGAGGATTTCCGCTTCCGCAAAGTTCTAACAGGAGACTCTGGCGATAATGTTCCTCCTGCTTATTGGCATATATCTAAACCTAAAAATGGAAAGCCAAGGAGATATGGTATTAGTGAATCTAAAGCAACTTCTATTATTGCAGAATTTAAAGAAAAACATGGATCATTATCTCATATGTATCTATATGAAGATGGCTATATTACTGATTTAGCAAATATACTTATTAGGCATATGAAAGCTAAACATATGAGCAGAGAGCAAATTATTTCTAATATTAAGTCTAATGTCAATTTAATGGTTCTTAGTTCTCATACTATACCAGAAGGTATTCTAGATGAAATGTTTAGTTCAGTTGAATCTCAAATAAATATAAATGAATTAGTACTACCTAATATATCTACAATGAAAAAAATCGTTGAAGGAACAAAACATGATGGTGATGATAATTCTGCATTTAAAGCAAGTTTCTTTAAAGGTGATAATGATAATTCGGATGATATGTCATTTATAACAAACAAAAAAACTAAGGGAAAAATATTTTAATGGAAATAATAAAAACAGAAAATAATATACCAGCAGTTAAGTTACCTGTTAAGCCGAAAAAGATACTGCTTTGTATGTTAACTCATCATAATTTACCTGCATTAAAAAGAATGGTAAAATCTGTAGAGCAACAGTATGAAGAAGAAAATTTAATTATTGAACCAGTTATTGTTGTAAATACATTAAAAGACCAATACTATGAAGATGTTTTAAATGAAGGATTTTCATTTAAGGTTATTAGAACTGAGAGTAATGGTAAACCTGGTAAAGGTAAAAATTCATGTAGAGATTTATTTTTAAAGAGTGATGCGGATTACTTAACTCAAGTAGATGGTGATGATTTTCTTTATCCTACTTTTGTTAAGTCTATATGGGAACATATAGAATGGTATCCTTGTATAGATGTATTAGGTAAGCACCCTATGGATGCAGTTGCCAATGAACAATTAGGAGGCCATCATTTTACAGTAGGTAAAAATAATGAATATTGGGGTTGTGTTTGGGGCGATTCATTGTTTAAAAGAACTGATCATGGACCAGGGCAAGCTAACTGGGTAACCGAAGATCATCCGTCAAGCTTTGATAGAGTTTTATTACAGAGTAAAAGAAGTGCTAAAGTTATGATGGATGAAGATATCCCTAATGGTGAAGATCATTTATATTCTATGCAATTATTAGCTTTACACCAAAAAAGAAAATTATCATATTTCATAACAATGTCTAGTGACTTATACATAACTGTAAGAACTGAAACTGATACTATACAGTTTGAATATCCATTCCCACCTCACGTAGAAAGTATGAAAACTAAAATGAGAGAGCATGTTCAAGAATGGAGATCTAGCCAAGAAGAACTTCCAGTAGTATTTAAACCCTTACTTTTAAACTGGGAACAGAAAAGGGATATTATAAGAAAACTTTATGCAGAATAATTTTTAATTTCTGTAAAACAAAAGTAACAATCAATCGTATAAATAATAAAAGGTAATGAAATTATTTGATTACATAAAGGTCTTGTTTGGTCGAGACCAGCAATGGAATAAATTAAAAGGATATGATAAATCTAAAAATTCATTTATGACAAATAGATTTATGAGTATTAAATTTCCTATACAAGCAAATATGTTTAATGCACTGAAGATTGATCCAGTAGGACAAGCAGAAGCGTGGCGAATGGTTGCATCAAAATTTAATAGAGTACCTGGTTTTATTTACACTAAAACTAAAGCCTCTAAAAAAGTAAAGAAATGGAATCCTAACCCAGCAGCTTTAGAAATGTATCTAAAGTTAAATGAAATAGGTGAACGTGATTTTAAAGAAGCAATGAAGCATCAGCCATCTGAAATTAAAAATGCAATAAACGTATTAGAAAAACAGATGAGCAATGATGTTAATTGATAACCAGTTTGAATTAGAAATACCAACTCATATTGCATTTACTTTATATAAGAATGATTATATTGATAATTTAATTATTTCTAAAGTAAAAAAAGAATGCAAAAATAAATCTCAAAATAAAAATGAATTTATTGTATCTCTAGATGATTTTAATAATGCCATACAAACCTCTGCCTTTTTAAGAGCTGAATTAAAGAAAACATTAGATCAAGATTTATTACCTAATCCTAATTTTAAACCTAATTCTATTTTCTTTTTGCAATCTATTATTAATAGATTGATTAACTTATCTAAAATAACATTTAAGATTTCAGATGAAAAGATTTATTCTAGGATGATTAAAGTAGACGGAGGTAGAGAAATAGTAAGTTTTCATTTTAATATTATAGAAGGAATATTTGACCTTACAAAGATACTTGACAGAGAACAATTGGATACTTTTAATAAAAGATTTATGGATGTAGGGGTAATGAAAAATAAATATTTAGAAAGAACTCCTTATTTTTATATTAAAGCCACAGTTTTATTTGATATTCTTTCACAAATGGATGAACATCAAGTAATGGATGCATTTGATATTATCACAGCAGTAGATCCAAAGATAGAAGAAGATGATCCAATTCTTTTAGTTAAGACTGACTATACACCGTATTAGAACATGAATATATAAACAAATAATGTTTGTATATGAAAAAAATCATTAATTGGGTAAGTGGTCTTTTAAGAGACGAAAAAGGTACACCTTCATCAAAAAGATTTATTGGTATTACTGCTGGTTTATCTCTTTGTGCTGCTCTTTTTATAAACCTATACACAGAACAACCAGTTGAACCTTCTATTGTAAATGCAGTAGCTGCAATTTGTATTGGTGGTCTAGGGTTAGCTTCTGCTGATAAAATATGGGCAAAGAAAATTGCAAAAGAAGAAGATCAACAAATAAATTCATAATATGGCAGTAACTGGATCTAGTACAGATGCTAATGGCGATCAGTTATTAGTAAGTCTTAAAACACCTTATGAAAATGTAACAGAAGTAATAGGATTTACTGATTCTATTACCGGTGAATCTACTAATTGTTTTTATAATAAAGACTTTAGGTGGGGTATAGATGGTGTGACATATTCTGATTGGATTCCACTTACGGATGCAAATTTACAAGCTTTAGTATTAAATCCTAAAAATAAATTTTGGATTCAATACAGATACACTCAAGTTGGTGATTGCATTTTAACATTTAATTCTATTGCATTAGAAATTGTAACTGATGGTGGTATAATTTGTAAAATACCTCAAATTGATTGTGGTGGTGTAGACGGTTGTTCTGGTGCATTAAATTTAGCATTTGACTGTTGTGGTGGTGGATGGAATCCTTATGATATTTCTAGAGCAGGTCAAGTATATACTCAATTATCTGCAATGACAAATAACTTATTTGGTATATGTGTAGATTATTATAAGACAAAAGCAGATCAAAGAAGTAGAGATGTTATCCTAAAAGAATATTCTTTATTTGATGTTATTAAGGAGGCTGAAATTAAAATCATGGTTCCTGATAATGAATTACCTACTCGAGATATAAACTTTAATCCATTGATGATGGATTTTCCAGTTCAATTTGAAATTCATATTGTAAAATCTGCATTTGAAGCAGCATTTGGTATTGGTGCAAAACCGCAAATGAGAGACTATTTATATTTTAAACAATTTATGAATAGAATGTATGAGGTTGATGCTGTTGCACAATCTGATGATTTTATGTATACTGGTTCTTATTGGAGAGTTAGTCTTGTAACATACCAACAAAGAACTAATGTAGGTTTTGAAAATACTATAGAAGGTAATTCTGCTGAAGCATCTACTGAAGCATTAGTTTCTAATGTAGAAGAAAAGTTCAGAGTTGAAAGAGAAAATGAATTTAAAGATGTTAGAAAACCTAATGAATATAACACAATAGGAACTCAAGCTAATGATTATGTAAGAAGAGCACTGAATAAAAAGATGACTATTACAGAAGAAAATGTTTACAATCAGTGGACAATTATTTCTAAATATCATTATGCGTTAGGAACTTTAGCTGATAGAACAATAGCTGCTAAATATAGATATAAAGAAGGGTGGGCTAATACTCAAGATAGAGCATTTACATTTTGGTTCAGGCCACAATATATTAAACCGATACAAAAAAATATTTTAATAACATCAATAGTAAATAATAACGGCTATCCTGAATTAACTACACCAGGATTACCAGTATCACCAACAAGTGATGTTATAATTGCAGGTGATTGGATTGCTATAAGAGGAACCAATTCTTATAATGGAATCCAAAGGGTAAAAGAAGTTATAGGCAGTAAGATAATATTAGAAGTAACTTATATAGATAATGTTATTACTCCTACTGCTAAATTTAATAAGGAAATTAGTAATAGTTTTTTACAGTATGCAGCAGATGTACCTAATGCACCAGCCTCTTTAGTAGAATTTATCTATACTACAAATTGGTTTATAATTAAATTAAATAATGTTTATTATAAATATGATTTAAGTAAAAAATCCATTAGTCTTATAAAAGGCAAATGGTATGCGGCAGTAATTAATTTAAATAACTTAGCTAAACAATTATCACTGTTTCTTTATAATACTGTTGAAGTTGCAGGAGCAGTTAATCCTGAAAGAACAGCTGACTTAACAAATATTTATGTTAATACACAAACAATTCCAGCCACTTCCATAGATAATGATTATACTTGGAAATTATTAGGTTGCCAAACAGATCTTACTAATATAAGAATTTGGAGCCAACCTATAGAAGAAGAATTGCAAGAATTAATACTCAGTCAATACGTTGTAAAGGATTCTCACCTAGCTTTATTATTAGATAATGCTTCACCTGAATTATTACTTCCAACCGTTACTAACCCAAGATAACTTGGAATATATATTATAAATTTAGTTATAATGAAAGACGAATCGAAAAATAAATTTCGTGATAGTTTAGGAGATCTCTTAAATGATTTACCAGATGAAGTAGAAGGATTAAGCAATAACTCTGAAGAATTACAACCAGTAAGAGTTGATAGCGGGCAAGCTACTGCATTAGTTAAAGCTAAGAATAAGGCTGAAAAGGTAATGAATAGTTTATTGACTTTTTATTTAAGTGAAGAAATTATTGCAGAGCATGAATACATTAGAGCTAAAGCTCAATTAGATGAATCTGCATTATCTATGTTAATAAGACAAATGCAAAATAGCGAAACGGCTATTACCTTATTAATGGAAACAATACATGAAGGTGATGTATCACCAAGAATGTTTGAGGTATTAAGTGATTTGCAAAGAACTCTTTTAGATATTATTAAAAGCCAAACAATGTACATGGTGGCAATAGAAGAGAATGCTAAGAAGATATCTCGAGATGTGGATGTTTATCATAGTACAGAAAGTTCAAATTCCAATAAGCAAAGTGGTATTAAATCTAGAGGGACAAAAGATTTAATGAGAGCTTTACAAGATACAATTAAAGAAGAAGATATAGAAGACGTCGATGGAAATGAAAATGAAGAATAATTACTTACTAATCCAGGAGGTTAAGCAAGTAGAACAAAAAACAGAATCAGGAATTATAATACCTGCTGAAAAATTTAATCGTAGAGCAAGAGTCGTTAATCCAGGTGATAGCGATGTATTAAAGAAAGGTGATATAATTTTTAAAAATATGGGCAAGGGAACAATATTAACTTTAGATGATATAGAATTTGAAGTGATACATAAAAGCCAATTAATTGCCGTAATAGAAAACGATGCCTAAACCACAAGCAGAATCAGCAGGATTTGAATTTAAGATATCGAAAGGTGCTGAGTCTTTTGCATGGACTAGTCATAAGGTTGAGCAATTAATGCTGGCTATTGATGAAGGGTATAAACCAAAGTCTACTCCGTTTTATGAAGGAAATCCTAATTTAAGAAAGGGTAATATTGTATTTAATTATACCGATGAAGAAATAAGAGAAATTAAAAAGTGTGCAAAGGATATTGTTTATTTTGCAAATACCTATTGCACTGTAATGACTGATGAAGGTTTACAAACAATTGAATTAAGACCTTACCAAGAAAATATGTTAAGGCAATTTCAAGCTGAAAGATTTAATATATGTTTGGCAAGTAGACAAGTTGGTAAAACAATATGTTCTTCGATTTTTATTGCTTGGTATTCTGTATTTAATTTTGATAAAAATTCGCTAATACTTTCAAATAAGGGTGCTACAACAAGAGAAATTATTGATAAAGGTAAAACTATATTAGAACACTTACCGTTCTTTATCAAGCCCGGTACTCTTAAATGGGATGTATTTAATTCTAAGTTTGATAATGGTTGTAGAATTATAGGGCAGACGACAACTAAGAAAGCTGCAATTGGTTTTACTATTCACTTATTGTTTATGGATGAGTTTGCTCATATACCTGCAAACTTTGTAAATACATTTTATGAAAATGTTTATCCAACAGTATCAGCATCTAGTAATTCAAAAGTTATTATAACAAGTACACCCAATGGCTTTAATAAGTTCTATGATATTTATACTGCTGCTGATAAAGGATTAAGTGAATATACACCATTCCGAGTTGATTGGTGGGATGTGCCAGGAAGAGACGATGCATGGATGAAACAAGAGGTTGCTAACTTAGGAAGTGACGAGGCATTTAATAGACAATATGGAAATCAATTTATAGCAAGTTCTTCATTATTACTAAGTGCAGCTAGTCTTAAAAAATTAACACAAGGACAAATAGAATTTAAACATAAAGAAATACCTGAATTTGATGATGCTGAAATTGATTACTCTAGTTTATTATGGCAACCTAATTTTAATCTGGATGAGATAGAAGAAGATTATAATTATTGGGTATTTTCTGTTGATATAGCAGAAGGCACAGGTGGTGATTATTCTGTCATTAATATTTTTCAATTACAAATGTTAGATGAAAAAGACTGGAAATCTGTAACAACACCTGGGAGTTTTGTTGACTTTTTTGGTATAAGGCAAGTTGGTAGGTTTAGAAGTAATTCTCATACTATTGAAGAATTTGCAAAAACGCTATACATTTTAGCATTTGATTTATTTCACTCAGAAAATGTAAAATTAATTATAGAATGGAATATGTTTGGTGGAGAATTAATAAAAAGAATGGAAACGGTATTTCCACAGAGGAATGAATTTGACGAAGAAAGTGTTGTTAAATTTAAACATAGGGTTGATGCTAAGACAAAATCATTTGGATTAAAAGTAAAGAAAGATAATAAACCTATTTTTTGTCAAAACTTTAAAAAATATATTTCTCAAAATAAAATTAGTATCTATGATAAAGATACAGTAAAAGAATCCTCAACATTTGGTAAACTCCCAAATGGATCGTATGCAGGCCAATTAGGTAACGATGATTTAATTATGACTTGTATAAATAGTTCGGAGTTCTTTACAACCTTAGATTTTTCTGATTTTGTTGAAGAGATTTATGATGAGATAGATCCTTCAGTTCAAAATAAAATAGAAGAAATTTTAGAAAAAGATTCTAAGGGTGGGAATCTAAATTTTGATATCTATGACTTAGTATAAAAAGTAGTTACTTGGTAGATATATAAAAAAACTAATAAACAAAAAAAATATAATACAAGATGGCACTAGATCCAAAAATCGCTTCTCTTAAGGCTGCAGGAACATACAGATTTGAATTTGACAAAAGTCAAGTTGTTAGTATACCTGCAAATCAAACACGACTTGTAGTCGGTTTTTCTAAGACAGGCCCGTTTAATACACCCGTCTTCATTCCCGATACTGCTTTCTTTAAGCAAGTATATGGTGATATAGATAGAAATTTAGAAAGAAAAGATTCTTATTTTCATAGAAGCTGCTTAACTGCTTTAGAAAGAGGTCCTATTCTTGCTCTTAATCTTTTAGCATTAGATGCAACTGATAAAGTTAATGCAATGAGATATTCAACTGCATCTACTCTTGATACTTCTCAAAAGAATGCTGGTGCACTATATGAATACCAAAGATTTTATAATAGAGATAAATTTTGGTTTCCATCAACATCAGATTTTTTAACTAATGTTGGAGCAAATGAAGATGAATTACAACCTACAACTGTTAATGACTTTTTAGATATTACTAATTTAGGCCAAAACCCTGTATCAATAATTGCTAAAAAATCTGCATTAACAAACGTTTTACCTTTTCAAGTAACTGTTGAAGAATGGTATGGTGCTGCAAATGTACCAGGTTTCTTAAATAAAGATAGTTTAATAGCTGACTTCTTTGTAGATATTTTTGTAATTGAAGGAAACTTTGGTGGAGATTTTAGTACAACTACTCCTTATTCGAGATTTAATGCAGATCCAACATTCCAAAAGTATTTTGATCCAACACAAGGATTAAAAAGAAGAAAGTTTCAATCAGATAGTACTGATACCTTATTACAGGAATTCTTTAATGAAACAGAAGTAACATTACAAGCAACATATACTGCATGTTTAATTCCAGATTTCGTAGATCTATTAGGTAATAATCTTTTCGTTGAAAAAGTTGTTAATGCTGATACTGCATCTACTGGTGTATTTGTTACTGTAAATGAAGATTTATTCAGTGGAGATATTTTAATTGACGGTGTCCAAGGTGGTATTGATATGATTGGCCATAATATTGAATATTTACAAGCTAATTCAATACAAGACGATGTTAACTTCTTATCATACAGTGGATCAATTGTTTCTGATTTAAATTATTGTAGAAATATCGAGCCAGGAACTTTAGTTCAAAATTCTACAAGTACAATTACAAAAGCTAATGCAACTCTATCTACGGATATTCAGTTACAGATAGTTAATGCTAATTCAACTAAAGATGCATTATGGAATGCTTTTGATAGTATGACTGCAAATACAACATCAGTTGTAGGAACATTTATATTAGGTGCTGTAAATGGAGAATATATTCCAGTAATATCAAAACAAACTGTAGGTAATACTATAACTATATTATTATCTGGAGCAGGTACCACTACTTTAGCTGACTTTAGTATAGCAGCAGATGCTAATTATACTTATATCAATGAAGCCGACTTTAATTTTGTAGCAGATGAATTTAGTCCAATTAATGGAACTCCTGCTGGAATTATTGGTTCTTACGGATCAACTTTACAAACTCAATTCGCCAACGGTACATTAACTGATGGTGATGAAGCTGTTTATAAATTAGGTGGAATTGAATATACTTCTTATTTAGTAATGAATGCTATAGAATATGGATGGATTCATACAACTAATACAGGAAGAGTAAAAATATCGGATCCTGATTATAATTTACCAGCAGTAAGAATTACTCCTTACCAAGAAGATGGTTATGTAAATTTAACACCACATAGTGAATTTACATTAAATGGTGCAGGTTTCTTTATGAAATCAGATCAAACTTTAGCAGCTGCTAATTGTTTAAATGTACAAACTTTAAAAGGTTCACTTAACTTAACTATTGATATTATAGGAGATTCAATTAATGAACCAACATTAAAACCAAATGAAATCTTAATTGCAACAACTTCACCAGAAGCTGCTGATGTAACTGTAGGAAATTATTTTGTTCATGATGAAGGTGCTGTTAGTGGTCATTCAAGGTTAACAAGAATTAATAGTGTAGTAGGTGGAGTAACTCCATCTCAATATTCTATCATTCCTGCAAATACAACTGCAATGTTAGTAACGTGTCAATCAGAAATTAATATAGATACTGTAGGTGCTGTTAAAAAAGCAGAGCTATATTATCCAATTGATTCTTGGGTTGATTATTTAAATGTCTTTGAATTACCTGGATTTAAATTATTACCAAAACATGTACCTAATGGGAGTGAATCTCAACAAGCAAAGGTACTAAGCCCAATATTAGGTGGAACTAATTTATTTAAAGCTTTAACTGATAGAGAAACAATAAACTTCCGATATGTAGTAGATACATTTGGTAATGGTATAGAAGCAAACTCTAAAGCAATCTATACTAATCTATGTATGGAAAGAAAAAATGCGTTTGCATTAATTAATGCTCCATCGGCTAAAGACTTTAAGAAAAGTTCAGACCCAAGCTTCTCTGATGCAACAGGTGGTTTATCTTCTAAGTTTATATCTGAAGGTGGAAACCTTGCATTAAATCCAACAATTAGATATTCTTTACCTTCTGCAACTAGCGGTGGTTCATTCGGTGGATTCTTCTATCCTTATATTACTGTTAGAGATTTAGGAAAGAACATTAATGTTCCTCCTGCTGCAAACGTATCTAATAACTTTATTTTAAAATACGAAAACGCATTGCCTTGGTCAATTGTAGCCGGTGTAAGACGTGGAGTAATAGGAGGTAACGGTGTTGTAGGTTTAGAAATTAACTTAGATAAAGATGATCGTTACTACTTAGAACCATTTGGATTAAATCCAATTGTATTCCAAAGTGGAACAGGACCAACTATCTTTGCCAATAAAACGGCACAGCAAGTTCCAAAATCTGCTTTAAGTTCAATTAATGTTAGAGAAGTTGTAATTTACATACAAGATGGTATTGATGCAATACTTAAAAATTATTTATTTGAATTTAATACTGCTCAGACTAGATTAGAAATTAAAACATTAGCTGATAACTTCTTATCAACAGTTCAAAATGATGATGGTGTTTATGATTATAGAAATATAATGGATGAAACAAATAATACACCAGAAGTCATTGATCAAAATGTAGGTATCCTAGATACATATATTGAACCTGTAAGAGGAATGGAAATTCTTGTACAAAGAACAACTATTTTAAGAACGGGTGCAATTAGTACAGGAAACTTTCAATAAGAAGTAACTAAAGACGAATATATAAAAAAACAAATAAAATATGCCACTACCACATTATACCCAATCAAGGGCCAGTAGCCAAAGGTACGAACCTATTCAGCCTAACCTATTTGAGGTGACTATATTCGCCCCATTCGGGGATGATACGGGTTTGATCTTAGAGCAAGTAAAATCTATTGGAGGATTAAATAACTTAAATCCATCAATTGATGCTGTAAATCAAAAATATAAGTTTGCTGATAGATCTTATGCAGGTATGCCAGCTCAAACGTTTGTTGATTTAACACTTAACTTTACTCTTAATTTAAATGAAGCTAACGAAAACTACATTTACAATACTTTCCGTAATTGGAATAATATAATCTATGATCCATTAACTGGAGAAATGGGATTAAAAAATGATTATGTAGGAAGTATGATTGTAGTTCAATATAACAGAGCAGGAGATATCTTTAGAAAGATTACATTGAAAGATGTATTCCCAACAGGACAACCTGATTTTGTAGATGAATTGAATTATGAAACTCAAGATGCAGCTGAGTTAACAATGACTTATCGTTGTGATCACTGGATTGAGGAGAACGTAGGAGCATAAATTTAATATAAAACTGGGAATATTAATGTATTCCCAGTTTTTTTGCCTTCTCTCTAATATATAATATAAAATATATAATATAGAAAATGATAATCTATAAGCTACAACAACAAAAAACAAATAAAGTATACGTAGGATATTCTGTAAATGATAATCCTAATAACTTTGGAACAGGAAAATATATCAAAAGAGCAGTAAAAGATTTTGGTACAAAGGCTTTCTCTAGGGAAGTTATGGAAGTTTTTGAAAATGATGAATCTCTGAGTGATGTATTAAAAAGAGTTGAATATTGGATTAATAAATTTAAATCTGATAATCCTAAATATGGTTTTAATGAAACTGTACAAGAGCTTATTCCTCATAGGAAAAGGCTTACTAAAAAATTACAAGTTTTATTAACACCTGAAGATGAGGAAAGTTTAAATACAATAATTATTCAAAAGTCAATGGAGCGCAGTACAAAACCTGTTGCAATTTCAAGATATGTTAGACAATTAATAGTAGAGCATATAGTTGATGAAACCAAACCAGAAAAACAATTAATAAAAAATAAGTAAATAATGTCAAACGAGCACGAAGAAAATATTAAAAAGGAATTTGCTAAGGCAGAAGGTATTTCTGTTGAGGCAACTGAAACTCCTACTGAAGTTGTAAAAGACTTAGGTAAAGTCGAAACAAAAGTACAAAAAAATATTGTAACATCTGATGATCCTGAGATTCAAAGAATACAGGCATTAACAGGTTATACTAAATTAAATTTAAATGCATTTCCATCAAAAGGTAAATTTTATAGAGAAGATTTTGAAATTCATATTAGGCCTGCAAGAGTACAAGAAATTAGAGCCTATTCTACTATAGATGAAGAAAACCTAAAAGAAGTAGATGAAGGTTTAAATAACATTATAGTAGGTTGTTGTAAAGTACAATATGGTAACCAAAGAGGTTCATATAAAGATGTTCTAGAAGAAGATAGAATCTTTTTGATATTATCTATTAGAGAATTAACATTTAAAACAGGTGAGCAAGTTTTAAATATGCCTATTGGAAAAAAATCATGTAAAACTTCTACATGTTCAGTTCAAGAGAGTGAAGAACTAAAAACAAGTAATTTACAGTTTAATAGTATACCAGAAACAATTGAAAAATATTATGACCCAGTTGAAAAATGTTATTCTATAACTACTAAGTCTTATGGTATTATTAAAATGGCTCCACCTACTATTGGTGTAATGAGAGCAATAACTGACTACATTCGTGAAAAAGAAGAGGCTGGTCAACATTGGGATAAATCATCTCTTTCAGCTTTACCTTATTTACACAGAGAATGGAGAGGATGGAACCAAAAAGATATTTTTTCTATGATCACGTCATTCCAAGGTTGGGATACAACAAAATATTCTATAGTCTACAGATTAGCTGAAGATATGAAAATCGGTGTGAAACCGGAGATGGTATTCCCATGTCAAAGCTGCGGTGAGGAGGTCACCGTTCCGCTCACGTTTCCCGGCGGTATCAAAGCTCTCTTCATTGTTTCAGATATCTCTTCTGAACTTCTTTAAAGTTAGAGTATTATTATTAGAAAAGTTGCATCTCCAGCCTACAGAGCTGGATTTGCTTCCTTACTATGAATATGAATATACGTTGGAAATCTATAATGATTTATTGAATGAGCGTAATAAGCAAGAGCAACAGAATACTCAAGCAGAGCGCGATAAATACAATATGGATGGAATGCAAAAAAGTATTTCTAAAGGAATGAGCAATATGAAAGCCCCTTCTCTTCCAAAAATGAGTTTACCTAAACTATAAAAATATTTTATAAATGGCTGCTGTAACTTTAAGAGATTTAATGGATCCTTTATCAAAGATTCAAGTTGCAACCGAATCTTCTGCCACCCAATTAGCTGAGATAGTTACTGCTGTCACAACAGCCGGTAAAGTAGGAGAAGGTGTACAGAGTGCAATGCTTTCTCAAATGCAAGTACAGACTGCTCTGCTTAAAGATACAAATTCAAAATTTGCTGAGTTAGTAGGCGGTAATAAAAAATCTGATAAATTAGGGAAGGGTGGAGAAGCACTTAAAATATTAGGAGCCGGAACATTTACTTTATCCAAAGGGCTGCTAGCATTTTCACTTGTACCTGAGAAGACTGTAGAATTATTTGAAAGATTTCTAAAAGTTTCTCTTACCGCATTAGAAAAGACAGATGTTGAGAAAGTTGAAGAAGGTACTGAAGCATTAGTATTGATGGGGACTAACTTATTAGATTTTGCTAAAAACATGGCAAAAGCAGCATTATTATTAATACCTGCAGCATTAGGAATACCATTAATTTATGCAACTACTTTAACCTTAGTTCCTATATTTATATTATTAGGTAAAAAATCAAGACTGATACGTAGAGGTTCTAGATCCCTGCGTAGGATGGGGCGTGGTTTAAGAGTGTTTGGGGTAGGATTGGCTGCATTTGCATTATCAACATTATTTATTTTAGCTGTACCTGCATTAATTCCAGCAATGGTAATAACATTAGTAGCGCTAGGTGGTGCAACTGCTCTTCTAGGCTCAAGATTATTTTCTAGGGCTATTAGAAAAGGTTCACTTAATCTGGCATTAATGGGTGTAGGGTTAGCAGTGTTCGGTGTTTCTTATGCAATTTTTGCTTCCGCATTTCCAGCAGAGGTAACAATGGAGGATGTTTTAGTCCAGGTTGCTGTAATTGGATTAATAGGTGCTGCTGTGGTAGTTTTAGGTTTTGTATTTTCTCAAGTTTTATTAGGATCCCTTGGTTTAGCTGCTATTGGTGGTGCTCTGATTGTTTTTAATTTAGGATTTGTTAAATTTGCAAAAGCAACAAAAGGACTTAAATTAATAGATGCAGCCGTTATGGGTGCAGCAATACTAGCAGTAGCCGCCGCAACGGCCGTTGTTGGTATGGCACTTCCTATGGTTGCATTAGGTGCAGTAGGTTTAGGTATAATGGGTCTAGGTTTAGCATTGTTTAATATTGGTTATGTATCATTCGCGGCAGCCACCAGAGGTTTAACTTTTGATGATGTAGCAAAGCAACTAATTATATTAGGTGGTATTGGTACGGTGATGGCACTATCAGGGGTTGCATTAGGTTTTACGGCTGGGTCAGGATTTTTAGGACCGTTATTCTTTATCGCAGCTGGCGAGGCTTTATCACAGCTGGCTGACGGTTTAAAAGCCTTCAATGATGTGAAGATGGATGAAACCAAGGCGGAACATCTTAAATCTACTTTAACGATAGTAGCAGCTGCATTTGCAGGAACTGATGGAACCGATGGGGCTATGTCATTCTTTAAAGGTTTATTAACTAGGGTTGGTCAATCAGTTGGTGGAGTTGGTGCTTCTGCTTTGTACATGGCTGCAGGTGGTGCTTTAGAGTCATTAGCATTAGGACTTAATAAAATATATCCTTATATAGGTGGTGAGAAAAACGTAGACGGGGACAAGTTAAGTAAAGTTCTTGGCGCAATTGTTACTGGATTCACCATGACTGATGAGGAGGCGGATGAAGTAGAAAATGGTATTGATGCAGTAAAGGGTGCTGGCCAAGAAATAATGAATATAGCAAAAGGTTTATTAGACTTTGATAAAATCATGGATGCTGGCGAGATTGATGTGATTTCTGGTAAAGTTGAAACAGTTCTTACAATGGTTGGTGCTACTTTTGGTAAGATAGGTGGAATGGAACGTGGTGATGGTAAAAGCTGGAATTTTCGTTGGGATAATAATAAAGTTGCAATAGGAATAGATGCAGTTGAAGATGCGGGTCAAGTAATTCAAGATTTAGCTAAAGGGTTAAATTCTTTTGTAGGAATAAAGGATCCTGAGGCATTACAGGAGAAGATTTCTAAGGTATTAATGGCTGTTGGTGGTTCCTTTGCAGATATTGGAGATACTGATAAAAAAAATGATAACCCGTTTATTTTTTGGGATAACAATGCTATAAAAGTTGGGGTTGCGGCAGTTGAAGATGCAGGTGATGTACTTACTGATATAGCTAAAGGTGTAATGAACTTTGGTAAGTTAGTTAATGCAGATGGTGTTGCAGATAAAATTGCAGCTTTTTTAGGATCAATTGCAAACATATTTAAACAAGGTTATAATAGGGATACTTCGAGTAGGGTTAATGGTATGAATGCCTTAATATCTCAATTAGGTAGAGTAGGATCAAATGGTAGCCTAGAAAAAGCTGCTACATCAATTGAAAAAATTACAGCTGCAATTAATAGAGTTGATGTTAATAAAGCGTTGGCATTTGGTGATCTATTTAATTCAACTGCAAGCTTACCTGAAGCTAGTATATTAAATGATTCATATGATGAAGTAAAACGTGTAGTAGAAGACATAGCTGAGGCAATTGGAGAAATAAGAACTAGTGGAGCACAAACAAATACCAACTCCATGAGTTTAAATAATACACTCAAAACTTTAGTGGTGGCTGTTAATCAACTTAATACAGTAACACAAGCATTACCGTCAACACTACAAACATCAACCTTTGTTGTTAATGATGGTGGCAACTAATATATTAAAACTATCTTAAAACTATCTTTAATTTTAGCTATATAATATTTATAACAGTTAAAGTTAAATAGAATAGTATGAAGAAAAATATAGTTTGGTTTGATTTAGAAACCACAGGAATAAGTACAACTTCCGACCGCATAATTGAGATCTGTATGATTAAGACCGATTTTGATGGCAATGAGATTGAAACTTATAACCAATTAGTAAATCCAGGAAATGTAGCAATGAGAGCCGAAGCTGAAGAAAAGCACGGCATATCTTTAGAGATGTTAAAGGATAAACCAACCTTTGAAATGATAGCATCTGAAATCAATGACTTTATTGGTGATAGTGACTTAGGTGGGTATAATGCTCTATTCTTTGATGTTCCTTTCTTATGTGAGGAATTCATGAGATGTGGTATTGTATTTAACCACAGAGGTAGAGCTGTAATGGACCCTTTCCTTATATACAGTAACTATGAAAAACGAGATCTAACAAATACTTATAAAAAATTCACAGGTAAAGATTTAGAAGGTGCTCATAGAGCTGAAGCTGATGTTAGGGCTACTATGGAAATATTTCAAAAACAAAGAGAAGTTTATGATATGCCACAAACTGCTGAAGAAATTGATAAGGTGGTAAATACTCGTAGAGCAGATCAGGTTGATTTAGGAGGTAAGCTAAAATTTGATGAAGTAAACGGAAAGAGAACAATTGTTTTTAATTTTGGAAAGAATAAAGGTAAACCTTTTAAAGAAGTATTTGAAATGGATGGAAGGTATATTGATTGGATTATTGATAAAGGAGAATTCTCAACAGAGTTAAAAGTTATTTGTAGAAAACTTGTTGCAAAATTTAAATCAGAAGAAAATAAAAATATAGATATGCCATACTAAACTTTCAGAATGAGAGAAAGTTTGTTATTATTATAATATACTAAACATATACATAAGATGATAAAAAGATTAGAAAATTCCAGTTTACAAGATCATACATTTCATGGTCACTATTTTGAAACCTCTAAGGAAGATTTGGAAAAGGTATGTGGACCAGTTATGTATAATGATGATGATGATTCTGAAGTAACTCAAAATGAATGGGAAATGACAACCGAAGATGGTACAACCTTTACTATTTATGATTATAAAGAATTTAGATCATATGATGATTATGAAAAAATTGAATGGCATATAGGAACAGAAAATAGGTTTGGATCTAAGAAAGCTTACGAAGCAATGTATAGAGCATTTCATTTACATCCTAAAATTACCTATAATATATAAATAGTTCTTTGAATTAATGGGGGTGACCGGTTTTTGACAATTTGATTGAAATAAAAACTACAGCACTGGGTGATGACCTACATCAATCTTAGCCGACAACGCTGAGTTAGCAATGGCTGCCTAAGTAGGTAAGTAATGCACATCATGTTATTAGTATGCTTGTAAATAACTAAGATGAAAAATGAAAGCAGCTACAGGTGAATGGGCGAGCTACTAAACCACCTATGGGTCCGAAAGGAAACGAAAAGAGTTTTATACAGTACGCAGTTTTAAAATGTTATGCTTAAAACATTATTGATTTTGGAAGTTTACAAAAACTTATCCTAAGCTGTAAGAAATGTTTTTATGAATGCTTATTGGACGTGGGTTCGAATCCCACCACCTCCACCACATGGGGAATTAGCTCAGCTGGCTAGAGCGCCTGCCTTGCACGCAGGAGGTCATCGGTTCGACTCCGATATTCTCCACAAAAAATAAACATTATGAAAAAAGATTATGAATTCGTTATTAAGGTAATTAGAAATAAAGAAAATAAACTAATACATTATCCAGCTATTAAAAATTTAATAGATATTTGGAAAAATAAATGGATAGGATCTAAAGAATATAGTAAAAACATATATGATGTTTATTTGCACTCTTTAAAATTAAACTTAAAAAGATCCTTCAGGTGAAAAAAATTAAATTCAGACCAGTAGAACAAAAAGACTTTTCTGAAGTATGTATACTTCTTAATCAACTAAAAGAACAAGAAGTTAATTTAGACGAGGCAGAAATGATTTGGGAAGACTTCCTAGAAAACACGAGCAATAACTCTATTGTTGGTGTAGATGAAAATGATTTTGTAGTTGCTTATGGAAGCTGTGTAATTGAAAATAAAATCAGAGGAGAGGTTGCAGGCCACATTGAAGACATTGTAGTTAATAAAAAAATGAGAGGTTTAAATGTAGGTGTAGATCTTATTTCAGAATTAGTTAAATCTGCTAAGAAAAGAGGATGCTATAGGATAACATTATTTTGCAGAAAGGAACTTATTAGTTTTTATTCTAAAAACGGTTTTAAAGTTAATAATGTGGTAATGAAAAAATACTTATAATAGGATGAGCAACATACGATTATTACCTATAAAAAATATTAGTAAAGTAACATGGTTAAATAATAAAATAACTATCATTTATAAAGATGGTACTAAACTTATTGCTAATGCAGATGAAATTGAATTAATAGGAGATTATAAAAATGAAAATGATATTCCTTTAAATGATCATTGTCTATAAATAATAAACAAACCTTTAAACTTACCATATAAAAATAAAAATACATGGCAGTTAATATTGAAAAGAAATACCAGAAATTAACAGATACAGAGCATGTATTGTTAAGGCCTGGTATGTATGTAGGATCAATTAAGCCACATACCGAAGAAGTATTTTTACCTACCAAGGGAAAGGATCAATTTCAATTAACTGAAGTAACTTATAATCCAGGATTCTTAAAACTTTTTGATGAAATAGTTTCTAATTCAGTAGATGAACATAAAAGAAATTCTAAATTAAATAAAGTTAAAATTAATATAGATATGTCTACAGGATTAATATCTATATGGGATAATGGTGGAATACCTGTAAAGATTCATAAAGAGTATGATGAATGGGTACCTGAAATGATATTTTCTAATTTAAAAACAGGAAGTAATTTTGATGATACTGAAGATAGAATTGTTGTAGGAACTAATGGTGTAGGTAGTACACTTACAAATATATTTAGTAAAAAATTTACAATTGAAACTTGTGATGGTAAAAAACAGTTTAATCAAACCTTTAGTAATAACATGGCTGATAGAACTAAGCCAAAAATTACTAATAAGAAAACTGCTCATACTCAAATAACTTATTTAACAGATTTTGAAAGATTTGGTTTAAAAGGTATTAATAAGAATCATTATTTAATGATTACCAGAAGGCTTATCGACATTGCTGCATGTAATCCTACTCTAAAGATTTTTCTAAATGATAAACCAATTGCATTTAGAACATTTAAAGATTACGCTAGTCGCTATGTAACTCCAGTCTTTTATGAACAATCAGAACATTGGAAAATTGGTATTGGTCATTCAACTACTGGCTTTAAAGCTATATCATTTGTTAACTCGGTTGAAACAAAAGATGGAGGGACTCATGTTAATGATATTGATTGGCAAATAACTTCATTCCTTAGAGAAAAGATAAAAAGAAAATATAGAGTTGATGTAAAGCCTTCTGAATTAAGACAACATTTATATTTGTTTATAAATTGTACAATTATTAATCCTGCCTTCTCATCACAAACAAAAGAAAAATTAATTACATCACCTAAAGACTTTGGTACAAAACATATATTAAGTGATAAAGTATTAAGACAAGTTTTAAATTCCGAAATCATACAATCCGTATTAGATTGGATTGAAAGAAAAAAAGATGCAGAAGAAAGAAAGAAATTAAGAAAACTAAATAAAGGTTTAGATAAAACAAAAGTACTTAAACTTATTGATGCAAAGAAAAGAGGTATTAGAGAAAAATGTACCTTAGCAATTTTTGAAGGTGATTCTGCATCGTCTGCGTTTAGAAGATATAGAGAACCGCAATACCAAGGAGCATTTCCACTAAGAGGTAAATTTATTAATGTTAGAGAATTACCTGCATCTAAAGTAGTACAGAATAAAGAGGTACAATCAATGATGGCTGCTATGGGTTTAAAGATCGGACATGAACCTAAAGACTTAAGGTATGGAAAAATATTATTATATACAGATGCAGATGTAGACGGTAATTCTATTTCAGCTTTATTAATTAATTTCTTAGGTAAGTATTGGCCGGAATTATTTAGTGAAGGTAGAATATTAAAAGTAGAAACACCTTTAATGGTTGCAAAGAAAGGAAAGGAATCATTAAACTTTTATTCTGATGAAGAATATAAAGAATGGGAATCTAAGCAGAGAAATTTAAATTCTTGGTCAATTGAATACAAGAAAGGTTTAGCTGCATTAGAGGATGCTGAATACAAGGAGATCATTAGAAGCCCGAGAACCTTTACATTAACAAAAGATAATGAATTTAACAATACATTAGATATCTGGTTTTCTAAAGATTCTACACCTCGTAAAAGCAAGATCCTTGGTCATGAGGTAAAAACTATTAACAAAAAATCATTATTTTAATGAAGAGAACAGTAACATCCTTTTTTGATAAAGAATATTTAGAGTATGCTAAATATGTGGTAGAGAATAGAGCTATACCGAGTTGTATAGATGGCCTTAAACCTACACAAAGAAAAGTTGTTTATATCGCAAATAAGATATGGAAAACTGGTAATGAAAAGCCAATGAAATTATTTCAGCTTGCAGGTAGAGTTGCAGCTGAGGCGTTTTATCATCATGGTAATACTTCATTAGAATCTTCAATGGTAGGTATGGCTCAAAAGTTTAAAAACTCATTACCATTATTAGAAGGTATCGGTCAGTTTGGATCATTAAGATCTCCATCTGCCGGTGCACCCCGTTATATTAGTGCTAAGCTACATCCTAATTTTAGATTACTTTATCAAGATTTTGAATTACTTGATAATAAAATAGAAGAAGGAGAAAAAATAGAACCAGAACATTTCTTACCTATAGTTCCCACTGTTATATTAAATGGTACATCAGGTATTGCTGTAGGTTTTGCTACTAATATATTAAATAGAAATCCTAAAGATGTAGTAGATGCATGTATTGCTGAAGTAAATGGAAAAAGAATAAAAACTTTAACTCCATGGGTTGAAGAATTTAAAGGAACTTTTACTAGAGATTTAGAAAATCCTAAAACATGGAAGATTAGTGGTTCTTATCAGGTTATCAATACTAACACAGTAAAGATTACAGCAATACCTCCTAATTATACATATGAAAGATATGAAGAAATATTAAATCTTTTACAAGAAAAAGGAATCATTACTTCTTATGATGATAATTCATCTGAAACAATAGAATATGTTTTAAAATTTAGAAGATCTACTTTAAAAGATTTAATTTCTAAAGATAGATTAGAAAGAGCATTAAGATTAAATACACAAGAAACTGAAAATCTTACAACAATAGATGAAAACGGTGAACTCAAAATATTTAATAAAGCCGAAGAAATAGTAAAACATTTTGTTGGTGTTAGGTTAGGCTGGTATCAAACTAGAAAAGATTACCTAATTAATAAAACAGAAAAACAATTAGCATTAGTAACAAATAAAGCTAGATTCATTAAAGATATCATTGACGGTAAATTAAAAATAAATAATGTACCTAAGAAAACTATTATACTTTATTTAGAAACTGCTGATTATGATACAGTACATGGATCATATGATTATCTTTTATCAATGGCTATTCATTCTTTAACAAAAGAAAGATATGAAAAACTCTTACAAGAAAAAGAAGGCTGTATTATTGCTCTTAAAACACTAAAATCAACAGATCCTAAAGAAATGTATTTAACTGATCTTAAAAAATTAAAGGCAGCAATTAGGTAAACTTTTTTAAAAAACAGCATATAATAATAAATCAGTTTATTATGAAGAAATTTCAATTTTGTATTAAAGAAGACTGCCGATTAGCATGTGAAGCAAAAACCGAATCAGATGCATGGAAGTGGTTAGCTAAAACAAAATCTTTAACTGTCGATGCATGCAAAAAACTTTACTCTATAAAAAAATAAAACAATGATGATAGAACAATCAACAAATATTGACTCTTCAATGATTAACAGAGTCATTTACCATTTTACTACTAAAAAGCTTAAGGTTGAATTTAACTCTGGTGCATTATATGAATATGATAATGTAGATCCTACAGTTTATGATAACTTATGTAAAGCTGAATCACAAGGAAAGTTCTTTAATGAACAAATTAAAAATAATTACGAACATACACAACTATTAACAGACTAATATGAATAAGAATATAATTTATGAAGCCCTGAAGGCTCAATTTGAAGCACAAAAACAAAAAGCTTTAGCAACATTAACAATCTACATGACTAATCCAGTAGGAATAGGTGAACACCCTCAGCATTTAGAGGAAATGGAAACTTTAGCTAGATCATTAGCTGAAGCAGATGATGTACTTGAAACTTTACAAAGACATTTTGAAGTAGTTGAATCTGAGGTTAATGAATAAAGTTATATTGATAGGAAAGGCTGCTGCTGGTAAAGATCATATGAGAAAGGTTTTAGAAGGTAGAGGGTTTACATACGGTACTTCTTATACTACAAGACCTCCTAGGAAAGGTGAAATTGACGGTAGAGATTATTACTTTATATCAGAAGAAGATTTTAAACATTATGCTGAAAATAATTTTTGGTATGAATATGTTCAATTTAATGGTTGGTATTATGGTTCAAGTGTAGAGCAATTTAAAAATACATGCAACCTATTTGTTATGACACCTAAAGGTGTTAGTGCAATTAATCCAATTGAAAGAAAAAAATGTACTATCATTTATTTAGATATTCCTTTAGAAACTAGAAGAAAAAGATTAGAAGAAAGAGGTGATCTTAATGATAAAATTCAAAGACGAATCGATGCAGATGAAATTGACTTTAAAGATTTTAAAGATTATGATATTGTAGTAAACAATCCTAACTTTTAATCATATAAAAATAAAACAATGAGCAAATTTATTATTATAGAAGGTACCGATAATGTAGGTAAAGATACACAACAAGATTTAATTATTAAAAATATGAGTGAACATGTTTTTCATAAGTTGCATTATTCTGCTTTACCGTTTAAAGACGATAAAGAAAAACACGCTACTTATTCTAAAGAACTTTATGAGAGTATGTTTTTATTAATGATGAAATCTAAACTAGCTCATCAGAAAGGTGATACAAATATTAATCTTATTTTTAATAGATCTCATTTAGGTGAAACTGTTTATTCTCCACTTTATAGAGGTTACTCTGGTGATTATGTTTTTGATATTGAAAAGAAATTTACTAAAGCATTAAGAAAAGATTTATATTTAATTACTTTAACAAATGATCCTCATACAATATTAAAGAGAGATGACGGTAAATCTTTTTATGGTAATGAAGAAGAAGTAAAAGCTGAGGTTGATGGTTTTAGGAGAGCTCATAGATTAAGTAACATAAAAAATAAATTACATATTAATGTAGGTACAATGAGTGCAATAGAAGTTTCTAATATTATTATAGACTTTTTAAAAACAGAAAATACTATAACAGGTGAAGCTAAACAATTAAATATGTTTCAATAATGGGTACTTATGAAGATCTATATTACGAAATAACTATGGAAGTAGAATCATTAGGTTTAAAAAAAGAATTTGAGAAAAAGTTAAAACAGCTGCGTAATGATGATAAGTACAAATATAGTGAAATTAGAGATAGGTGGCAAGTAGCATTAAAAGAAATAAAAGAAGAAAATAAAAATGAGAACATATAGAGGAGACACGTTTGCAGATGTTTATGAAAAAGCATTAAGAGATACATTAGAAAATCCTGAGTATACTTCTTCACCAAGAGGTATGGAGATTAAAGAAATATGTAATGCAGCCTTAGTTATAGATGATCCTTATTTTCCACTTTATGAAAATGAAGTAAGAAGCAGCCAATTTAAATACATAGCTGGTGAAACTGTCTGGTATTTTACAGGTAGAAAGGATATTAAATTTATTGATAAGTTTTCAAAGTTTTGGAAACAATTAGATAACGGTGATGGTACTGTAAATTCTGCTTATGGTAATCTTATATTTAAAGAACCTCTTTCTGATGGTAGAAATCAATGGCAATGGGCATTAGATTCTTTAATAGAAGATAAAGATTCAAGACAAGCAATTTTACATTTTAATAAACCGTCTCATCAATGGCAAGGTAATAAAGATTTTGTATGTACTCTTAATGGTGTATTTCAAATCAGAGACAATAGATTAAACTTTACAGTTGATATGAGATCAAATGATCTTATTTTAGGTACAGCAACTGATATTGCATTTTTCTGTTTATTACAACAACAAATGTTAAGTCATCTAAAAAGATATTATCCTAATCTTAAAATGGGTAATTATACTCATATTGTACACTCACTTCATATCTATGAAAGACATTTTGATTTAGTTAAGAGAATGTTAGCTGAGGAGTTTATTCAAATGTCATATCCTCCATTAAGAAAAAACCTTATCACTACAAAAGGCCATCCTACTGATACTATGAATGAGTTAGAATCAGATATAGTACAAGGCTGGGAAGGTGAATGGCTTAATGATCCGTTATTTGAATGGTTAGCATTTCATAGCAACGGCGGAGATATATAATAAAATTAATTATAGTGTTGAAATATCTAAAACTTTTTGAACAATTCTTAACTGAAAAGAAACCTAAAGGAGCTCCTGATTTCCACCATTCTGATGCACCTGACGCTGAAGGTAGATTTAAAGATCTTTCTATAAAGGATTTAGCTGCGTGGTTAATTAAAACTAGAAAGAAAGATGTTAAAAAGATTAGCGGTTCTTTAACTCAGCAAATAGTTTTTAATAGAAAGAGTGATCCTAAGTATGCTGAAAAGATGGAGAAAACCAGAAAGGAAGTATATAAACAATTAGGTAGAGAAGATTTGTTAAAAGAATATGTTGTAGAGGTAAAGAAACCTATCGATATTACTGTTGGTGGTAAAGAATACAAGCTTACTAAAAAGGGAAGTAAGATTACTCTAACTAATACTAAGTTATCAGCTGATAAACTTATATTTAGAAATGAAAAAGAATTTAAAGAATGGGCTGATGATCAGGTAGAACCTATTGGTGGAACTCAATCATCTCATTTTGGTATTAGTGAATCAATTGATAATAAAAGCAGTCTTAATAAAATTTATATAGCTCAGCCTGATGCATGGGGAGATCACAATCAATCTAATGTTTTTGGAAAACCTTCAGTAAAGAAAAATTTTATAAATCTAATTAATAAAGAAAATGTTAATGATTTAAATATTAATAAAGATTATCCTATTATTAATTATAATAATGAACTTACTAAAAAATTACTAAAAGAAAACAGAATAAAGAGTGAAAATATTTATTCTCACCCAGATTTTATTGAATTGACTAATAAGGACAATTTTCATAAATTAACTAAAGATGCTGATTATGTTCCACTTACAGTTTATAATAAAAAGGATGCTTTAGAAAAACTTAATTTTCCTATTATTGCTAAACCTGCATTAGGTCATAGTGGTGCAGGCATTAAAATTATAAAATCAAAAGACCAAATAAAAGATCTTAATGAAAAGAATTTTGATACATTTTCTAATTATATAGATAAGTCCGAAGAAATAAGATTTTTTACATTAAATGGCAAACCTATTTTTTGGATGGAAAGAACACCTTTAAACAGCAAGGCAAAAAATGGTGATGGTAGTGCTGAAGAGGAAATGGAGTTCGGTTATAGTAAAAAAGATATTAAAGAAGTACCTAAAGAATATTTAAATATAATATCAGAGCTTTCTAAAACTTATAGCAAGCTTCCTTATATGTGTTTTGATATGATGAAAGATAAAGACAACAAAGTTTATGTAATCGAACCTAATATTTTCCCTGGTACACCTTTTGATAGTTTAGTTGAAATTTATAAAAACATTTATGAAGATTTTTATAATAAACCAATTGATAATAATTCTATGAATACTTTAGATAAGTGCGCTAAAGATCTTATTAACTTAACACTCAAGAAAGATGGTGGCAAAAGATTTTCAATTAAATAGTAAAAAAGTTACCAAAAACTTTTCAGATCCCAACTAATTTGTTTATATTTATACTGTATATTATGAAACAATATACTGTAAATCAATTATATGACTAACAAAATACCTAAAGACTTTTATATTACTTCAGATACCTGGTTCGGTAGGCCACAAATTCTCGAGATTGCAAATAGAAAATTTAGCAATATTGAAGAAATGAATGATGTACTTATTAAGAATTGGAATAGTAAAGTAAAAAAGAGAGATGTAGTATTTCATTTAGGAAATTTTGCATGGGATCCAGAAATTGCTAGAAAAGCACTTAAGAAATTAAACGGTAGAATTTACTTCTTAAAGGGAAATTGTGATAAAGCATTAGAAGAGGTTATTAATGAATTTCCTAATGCTGAATTTTTTAGTGATGCTATTATGGAGTTAACAGATTTTGATTCTGTTATCTGCCATTACCCATTAGAAGTTTGGAATGGTAAAGATTCTGGTACTATTCATATGCATGGTCATACAGTATTTTCTCATAAAACAAATCTAAAAGTTTCAAACAGATTTAATGTCTGTTCTGATTTTTGGAATTACGCACCTATAAATTACTTAACTTTAAAAGACTTCATAAATGGCTAAAAGAATAAAGAAAACATACAAAGAACTTGCAATAGAATTTAAAAATACAAGAAGTGAAAAAGTATATAATGAATTATATGCTAAGATGAGACCAGGATTATGGTCATACACAAATAATATCGTAAAAGATCCACATGTTGCTGATGATATTGTTTCAACAACTTTAACAACTGTGTATTTAAAAATTGATCAATACAATGAAGATTATCAAATTACAACATGGGCATATCGTATAGCTTACAATGAATGCATAGGTTGGATAAGATACAGAAATAGAAAAGTAAGTATGAATGCATTTACTGATAAAGGAATTGATCCTCCAACATTTATGTTACCAGATATTGACACCGATAATTCAATGCCACCAACAGAGGCAGACCACTGGGAAGCTGAACATCTTTTAACTGAAAAGGTAAGATTAACTACAGAAGCAATTAAAGCTTTACCTCCAATGTATAAGAGATTTATGGAAGAAAGATTCTTAAATAAGAAATCATATAATGATATTTTAGATATTATGAAAAGCTGCGAAAAAGGTATTAATTTGCAAACTGTGAAAAACCGCATATTTCGCGGTAGGAAAATAGTCAGAAAACAACTAGAAAGTATGAAAGTCTTCTCCGAGGCATAAATACATATAAAACAGATAAAACTATGTACATAACAGATTTATATAATGAAATCAAAATTTGGTATAAGATTAGATCTATTGCCAAAAAAGCAGAACCTAAATTAAAAGAGAGTGGATTTAGGGTTGACTGGGTAGGTAGAATTTACACAGTTATTAATCTACCAGAGGAGGTGGTCTCTGCACCTATTTCACAAGAAGGGTATGTGTTAATGCAATTAAGAAAGCATGATGCATTATTTTTAGAATTAGGAATAGCAGATTATGTTTCTCCAGAATTTAATGCAATAGACGATACTGATTCGTTCTTATTAGTATTATCTCCTGATAGGGAATATCTTAAACCATGGCCTATGATAAAATCTTTATTTAAAACATTAGGTGGTTTATTAATTTTAAGAATATTATACTTAATATTTAAATCCCATGGTGAAAAAATAATTGAATTATGGAATCAGACAATAACAACCATATTTTAAATAATGTTAATGATATTGAAAAAAAAGTTAAAGAATTAGAAAAAGAAAAAGAAGACATTCAACAAAGTTGTAATCATAAAGATGGTAATTATATAAACTTTGATGATAAAAAAAGCATAAAGAAATTTTGCTCTACTTGTAAAAGAGAAATAGGATTTGCTTCTATACAAGAACAGGAAGATTTTTTAAAACCGAAAGGTTAAAAAATACATAGGGAAAAGTTTTCTATGTTAGAGGAATAGTTCCTCGATTATTAATTAAACAAAAAAAAATTTTAAAAATGAAAAAATTAATTTTAAGTTTGATGTTAGTAGTTGGAATAGTAATTTCAACAAACGCGCAAAATGCAAAAGGAGATTGGTACGTAGGTACAGGTGACATCGCAGATGTTTCATGGACTGAGTGGGCAGTTTCACCAACTTTAGGTTACGGTGTATCCGATAAGTTAATGGTTGGTTTATCTTTAGCACAAGCTGATTCGTCTGAAGACTTATCAATGGATATACATGCTAGATACTTTTTAAATGCAGGTGGACAAGACTTTTTCTTGTATGCTGCAATGGGCGACATGGA
>WLWF01000225.1_pt1 | contig 56344 bp, 78 predicted proteins | sample 6718331 | NCBI WGS metagenome assembly WLWF01 (sample SAMN12718692, study PRJNA515312) | sponge metagenome | isolation source: marine sponge | host: Mycale hentscheli | place: New Zealand: South Island, Marlborough, Capsize Point | collected 2003-05-01 | reverse complement strand
GACGTTAGCCTGCAAGACCGCGTGGGCTACGCCAATGAGATTCACACACTCGCCCCCGGCATCTACGTCAGCATCCACGCCAATGCCATCGGCAGCACCATTCGCGGGCCAACACTCAAACCACGCGGCATCTCTGTCTTCACCTCCTACGGCCAGACCGCCTCGGATGCGATGGCGGACCAGTTCTACGCCGCCTTCCGCAACACCGAGGGCCAAGACCTGCCCGTGCGGCGCGGGAACTGGGAGGACGGTGACGAGGACCACGAGGCGAACTTCTATGTCCTGCGACGCACACGCGGCCCTGCGGTGCTCATCGAGGGCGGCTTCTTCACTAACATCGAGGACGCCACCTTCTTGATGTCCTTGAAGGGTCAGGACGCCATGGCGCGCGCCTACCTTAACGCGCTAACCAAGGCACATTGACCGACCCCTGCAAGGGGGGGTGGGGGGTTAGAAAACGCACGGAAAAAGTGTGTTTTCAAAAGGCCCCCATACCCCCCAATAGCATCAGACAAAACACATGTCCCCCGTAGGGCACTAATTCACAAATAGGACGATGGTGCCATCTTCCAAACGCCCGCCGTGCCAGTAGCCGTCAGGGAAGGGCCACGTATGCGGAAGGCCGGGTGGGAACTTGCAGTGCAGCACCAGTTCGCCCTTTAGCTGCATGTAGATACCTTGCTCGGTGGGCACAAAGCCATCGTGGCGCTCGTAGCGTCCTTCCTCTGGAATCCAATCGTACACAAGTCCATCCGTACCAGCGAGAGAGGGCACGTCCTCCGGGTCGTACTCGTAATCGTCGGATAAATCCGGCGTCTTTATGTCAACCCACTGCTCCAGCAGTTCGGCGGCCCTCTTCCAGTGTTCTCTTTCGGCGTCGTCAATACCGGGCTTATGCGACAGGGTGGTGTAGTGAAAGCCCAGCAAGCCAACGAAAAGGTCAAGTAGTTCCTGCAAAATACCTCCGTCAGCCTTCCCAAGCCCAGTCACCCGCCAGCCCATTGGCGGAGTAGTCAGTAACCCTCTTCTCAAAGAAGTTCGACATGGTATCGCCGTTGAGCACCCAATCCAGCCACGGCAGGGGATTATCCTTCACGCCGAAGATGCCCTTCAAACCTAGCTGAATAAGGCGGCGGTCTGCCATGTAGCGGATGTACTGCTTCACCTCATCGGCGTTCAGACCCTCTGGTTCGCCAATTTGGTAGGCGAGGTCGATGACCTTGTCCTCCAAGTCCACGGCGCGTTCGTACATCTCGTAGATGCCCGCCTTGAAGTTGTCATTGACGATGCGGGGATTCTCCTCGCAGAAGGTGCGGAAGAGCTTGGCCATGTACTGGACGTGCATGGTCTCATCGCGGATGGACCATTCCACGATGGTACACATGCCCTTCATCTTGCCGAAACGCTGGTAGTTGAGCAGCATCACAAAGGCGCTGAAGAGGCTCATGCCCTCGTTGCACACGGACTGCGCAAGCGCACGACCAAGACCACCCTTGGTGCTGACGTCGTTGTCCTGCATGAACTCAATCTTGGCGGCCAGTTCCTCATATTCAAGGAAGGCCCAGTATTCTGCCTCGGCAAGTCCGAGGGTGTCATTCAGCAGGGCGTAGGCGCGCTGATGCACGCCCTCTCTATTGGCGAATGAAAGCAGCATATTCCGAATCTCGTTGTTCTTGAACTTCGGAATGAAGAGGTCGCAGTAGTTGCCACCCACCTGCACGTCGCTCTGGGTGAACAGGCGTAGAATCTGCGTGATATGCGTCTTCTCGACCTTGGTGAGGTTGCCTCCCTTCCACTGCGAGACGTCTTCCTGAAGCTCCGCTTCCCATGTACCCCAGTGAATCTTCTCGTGCGCTTCGGTGGCCTCCATCGCCCATGGGTACTGGAATGGACGAAAAGCCACGTTGTACTTCATCAACCCTCGCATGATAGACACTCCTCGCCTTCGACATAATCCTTCAACGCCACACGCTCGACCTTACCGGAGACACGCTCCGCGTCCACCCCTGCGGATGTGCGCAGGTAGTAGAGCCCTTTGAGGCCGTCTTTCCACGCCTTGATGTGCGTGGTCAGAACGTAGTTCTTATCCGACCCAGCGGGAAAGAACAGGTTGACGGACTGTCCTTGACAGATGAACTGCTGGCGCATGGCGGCGTGCTCCACCACCCAACGCTGGTCAATCTCGAAGGCGGTCTTGAAGAGGCCCTTCTCCCAGTCGGAGAGGATGTCTAGGTGCTGCACACTGCCTGCGTGGGTGGTAATGCTCGACCAGACCTTCTCGCGCTCTACAGGGTCCTCTACGCGGTCCTGAAGCAGGGCCACCAATGCGGGGTTGCGCACCTGATGGCTACCGGCGCGGGTGCGATGCGTGTAGGCGTTAGACTTCCACGGCTCGATGGATGGCGAGATGCCGAGGATGATACTGGAGTTTGCGTTAGGGGCGATGGCCAGCAGATGCGCGTTGCGGCGCCCGCTGCCGTAACCATCGAGGTATTCTCCCTTTTCAAGCGCCAGTTCCTCGGAGGCGGTCACCGCCTGCTCCTGAATAAAGGAGAACATCTCCATGTTGGCGCTCTGGGCGAGGGCGCTCTCCCATGGCAGGCCGTTCTTCTGAAGGTAAGCGTGGAAGCCCATGGCACCGAGGCCAAGGCTGCGCTCCCGTGTGGCGGAGTAGCGTGCGCGTGCCAGTTCGTTGGGGGCGTTGTCGATGAACGCCTGAAGGACGTTATCGAGGAAACGGATAAGGTCGCGCACGATGTCGGTGTTCTTCCACTCGTCGTACTTCGCCAAGTTCAGGCTTGAAAGGCAGCAAACGGCGGTGCGGTCTGGGCCGGTGGGAAGATGAATCTCGTTGCAGAGGTTCGACCCGTGGATGCGCAGGCCCTTCTCCTTCAGCGGCGCGGGCAGGTGCTTGTTGGCCGTGTCGATGAAGTTGAAGTACGGTTCGCCAGTTCGGAAGCGGATTTCGAGCATCCGCTGCATCAGGTCACGCGCCTCCACGGTCTCGCGCACGCTACCGTCGTCCGGGTCCACGAGGTTCCACTTCTCGCCTTTGACGCAGGCTTCCATGAAGTCGTCGGTGATGTTGATGGCGTTGTGGAGGTTGAAGCACTTGCGGTTAGGGTCACCGCCCGTGGGCAGGCGGATTTGCAGGAACTCCAAGATGTCCGGGTGGGACACGTCAAGATAGGCGGCGTAGCTGCCTTTTCGCGTGACGCCCTGACGGTAGGCGGTCATGTCCGCATCCACCGTCTTCAGGAAAGGAATGGGACCGGGGGACTTGCCACTGACGGAGCGCACCGCTGACCAGTGGCCGCCGACGCCTCCGCCCTTTACAGACAGCCAGCGCAGTTCGCTAGTGTGATCAATGAGACCGTCAAGGGTGTCGGGGACGTAAGTAAGAAAGCACGAGATAGGTAGGGCTTTCCAGCGTTCTCCGGGCATTGGTGCGTTGGATAGCACTGGACTGGCGAACATGAACCAGCCTTTGGAGACGTATTCGTAGATTCTTTGCGCGAAGGCGAGGTCTTCATTTGCAACATTGTCCTGTCCGTAGGCGAGCGCAGCCCTAGCGAAAGCCTGTTGAGGAGAGTCCTCCTCTGGACGCATGTAGTAATCCTTGAGCAGTTTCAGGGCGAATGGCGTCAGGCTTTCATCGCGGGAAAGGTCAATATCCAAGCCTAGGTATTTCTTCTTCAAAGCTGTCTCCTTTTGGGCTCGGCTGCGGCATCGTAGAGCCAAGCGGTCCCGACTACTAACGCTGGAGCCACCCTGCGCAAGGATGAGCATCGTGCTATATTTGAGGTACAACTCGGAGGGCGCGATGATTGAAAGTTGCGGAGATATGGCCAAAAACGGCTGGTTCTGCATCGGTCTCGACCGCTTGACCAAGAGTGCATCGGTACTCGGTGAAATCGTGGATATGTGCCACGATATTGAGGTTGTGCGTGCCACCAACGACGAACGTGAAATTTCTTGGTCTCGTGTCATCGAGTCTTCGCAGGAAGCCTACGATGAACGGTGTGCCTTGGATGGCCTCACTCCGCTGGAAGTGGTGCTTCTAGCTGACGAAGAGTCCGGTGACGGGTTCTACGAGATGGACGCAAGACCTACGTGGTACGCCTCGGCCTAGAAAAATCGACTAACTGTTTGCGCGATTCTGGAGAGGCGTTTAGCAAGACGTACCCAACAGGAGGTACCCATGATTGTTAACGACGCCCGTTATCCGAGTGAACGCAAGAGCTTCATCATAGAAGGCAAGTTCCTAACTACACAACACGACCGCTTCTACGACATGGCCGTGCGCCGGGACGTGGAGGTTGTGCTTGAAGACATTCTCTTCCGCACCACCCCCAAGCGATTCCGACAGCATCTGGAGACCTTTGGCTTCCGCGAGGCATTTGACGGTTTCAGCGTGCATTTTGTCGTGCTCGACCGCATGGACGAGCGCCGCCGCTGGGAGTTCCTGTTGGAGTGCTACTCCGACGCGGATTACATGTTTGGAGGCGAAGAATGAACCAGATGACACCCATCCGCCGCCTCTTCTCCAGCGGTTTGACCCACCTGCAAACGCCGCGCTACCGCATCAAGCGTGAACACGCCGTTGAAATCTACCAAACCATCGAGGCCAATCCCGGTGAAACAGGGGAGCATCTTTGGGAGATGCTTCCGCACCTCAAGCGCGGACAGATTATGCCTGCGCTGGTGATTCTACAGGATTACCGCCTGATTTGGCGAGGCTACCGCTTCTACCTCGATGAGGACTTCGATGTTACCACCGTCCCGAAGGGCGTGCAGCGCAGTGCCCTGATGGCTATCCGACGTCTTGACGGCGCCGCCTGCTTCAACATGATTGAGGCAGAGATGCTGAACCCACCCCCGAAGTTCCTACAGGTGCTGCACAAGCTCCACAACAAGGGCATCCTGAAGCGTCGCGTAGGCTTCTGGTTGTACGGGCAATAATCCGTTAAATAGCACCAGCAGGAGGTAGCCATGCCGGACCCGGTTAGTCTCATCACAACACTGGCCGGTGTGGCCGATACCGCCATCGCCGCACTCAAGCGCGACGAAGTGGCCCAGCAGATTGCCACCAAAGGGCGCGTAGATGCCAAGATACGGCGTGATGAGCGACGGTGGACCCGACTTGTGAAGAAGGCCGCTGACCGTCTGGCCAAGGCGGACGCCGCCGATAATGAAGAGCAGGTCATCGCCGCCCTGCTGGAGCTACACGCCCTAGGTGTGGATGAAGACACGCTGGTATGGGCGGTTGAACTTGGCAAAACGCTAGGTAACGACGGCGAATAAAAACTGCGTCCATCTCCTTGACGTACCCTTTAGGAGTCATTAAAGGGTGGTGGGGTGTCCCCCACGCAAGGAGAGAACATGTACGCAGACACCGTTAAGAAGACCATGAACACCGCTTGGAACTCCGTTGGGATGCTCGTCAGCATCATCCACGATGGCGACTACGTGGAGCGCCTTGTCGTTGACCGTCGTTGCATGTACGGCAACACCATCTCGTTGACCCTCGACGAGCCTCTTCCGGGCTGCACGTCCGACCTCGTGACGGTCACCCCACACGACGCCCTGCGTTTTAGCTTCCGCGATGTTGAGCGCGAAGACCACGTTCACGATTGGATGGAGAAGCCCCTTCAGGGCTGAAAGGAGAGAACTATGAAGAAGAACATCGTTGCTCGTATCGACATTGACACCCTTGAGACCATCAAGCGCAAAAAGCCCGCGTCCTACCGAGGCCGTCAGGACGGCTATGGCAGCAAAATCCCCACCTCGCTCATGGTGCGTCTGCCCGATTCTTCGCGTTGGCGTAGGGTTTACTGCTGCTGCTGGTCTAACGCTGCCACCTACTACGCCGACACTCCTGCCGGGTGGGTCGTCCTCTACTGAACGCCGCCCCTTCGGGGGCGATTTATTTTAGAAATACCTTTGACGTACCCTTCAGGAGTCATTAAAGGATGTGGGTACCCCCTACACGGAGCAACAACATGAAGAAGCACACCACATCGCAGATTGACAGCGCCGCCCGCCGCAAAGAGCACTTTGCGCGTGGTGGTACCCCCGCCATGTGGCGCGGTCGTGCGGCAACGCTCGACCAGAAGAACAAGGCCCGCGCTAGTAAGCGTGCGTGTCGTGGCCGCGTCCGTCGCAGCGACTGGAGTTGAACATGAAGACCTTTACCAAACAACTAGAAGAAGTGACCTGCTACGAGGACTTTGCTCGCCTCTACAATAGCCTAGTAACCGAGCTTTTTATGTACGCCCCTGCGGAAGCAGGTAGCCGAACCTTCTCCGAGAAGTTGGCCGTGTTGTGCGATACCTACCCTGAATACGAGAAGATTTACGATGCTGTTTGGGAGGGCAAGTGAACCAGAACGCACCCACTGACTGGGATGACAATCCCGCACCCGAATTCGCCTCGACCGGCGTGCGCCTCGTGCTTCGCACCCACTCCGGCCATCGCCAGACCTTCGTCTACACGCCCTCCGAGGCGGCGAAGTCGTGGGACGGCGTGAACGCCACGCACTGCTTGGGCAGCCAATTCGGTATCTACCCCTACGCCAACATTAAGGTTACCGGTCGCAAGCCGCGCATCGCCTACGGTATGCGCGCATTCAAGGCCCGCGTGGAGGTGGGCTTGGAGTACCCTGACGACCGACAGACCGTAGATGCTTGGATTATCGCTGACGACAACCCCCTAGAAACCATTAAGTCCCGTCTGGGCTTGGAGTGAAAGATGAAGACTACCCTCTCTACTATCAACATCGCGTTCTACGACGGCCCTCTGGAATTGAAGGCACGCCTGCTGCAAGGGGACTTCGAGGGCCTTGCGGTCCATCGACCCCACAACGACAAGAAGTCGTGGACCGTTACCCACGTCGCAAGTGGTCTGCGCTTGGGTGGCCTGACGACGCCTAACCTCAAGACCATGTGGCGTGTGCTGGAGGATGGCATAAAGAAGGAGAAGGTAGATTGGACCGTCTCTCACAAGGAGTTGGACATGGATGCCGCCTTGCGCTTCTACAACGCTGCAAAGGACTCCCTCTTGGGCTACTGACCTCTCAAGTGCTCCTGATTGACCTCTCATGTCCTCCGAGATATGAGGGGTCTTGTACTATTTGGGAGGCGACGTGAAAACATCGCGGACAGACGTTTCTGGAGCCATCGCAAGGATGGATGCGTTCGTAAATGCCTTGACCGGAGCAGGCGGTGCGGACGACAAGGGCAGCCGTTGGAACGTGTCCGAGGTTTACGACACCATCCCATTTGGGCATTTGCAAAGTGCATATCGGGCAGGCACCTACGTGCCAACACTGGTGGACCTTCCCGCCGACGACGCGACCAGCGGCGGCATCAACGTCACCAACATCGGCGACCGCAAGAATCTGGAAGACACACGTTGGATGATTGAGGACACCCGTTTGGGGGTCTTGAGTGCTCTGAATAAGGCCGTCAAGTTCTCCCGTGCCTACGGTACCGGCTACATCATCCCCATCACCGTGGACGACCGACCTCTCGATAAGGCCCTTAATATGGAGTCTATCGTCGAGATTTCGCAGATTCTAATCCTGACCCCGCACGAGTGCGTCAAGCAGGATGTCTTCGCCAACGAGTACGGCGCATCTCCGGTTTACGAGCCTGCGACCTACACTTTGGCTCTCCCTTCGCTGTCCATGACGCTACCATCCAAGTGGTCAAAGGCTCTACAGGGTGCTGGACAAATCCACGCCAGCCGCGTCATTCCTATCACTGGAAACGACCTCTCCATCACCGAGACGCACGAGCATTGGGCGTTGGGGCACTCCGTGCTTCAGGCCGCGTGGTCGGCATTGGGTAGGATGGAAGGCGTAGATTCCGCAGCGTCCTTCCTCGCCCAAGAGATGAAGATGGACGTGGTGCGAATCTCCGACCTTGCCGCCATCGCCACGGGTGACTCCGCTGCCTTGTTCCAACAGCGCCTCCAACTGCTGAAGCAGGGTAAGAGCTATCTTGGGCTTATCGCCCTTGGTGAGGGCGAGGAGTACGAGTCCCGAGCAGCGCCTGTTGCAGGTTTCAAAGACCTTACCCAGACCTGCCGCGACGCGCTGGTAGCCGCATCCCGTATTCCAGAGGCCATCTGGCTGGCCAAGGCGTCCAGCGGTCTCGCCACGGCACCCGGTACCGAGCAGCTTGTTTACGAGCGTCTAATCAGCAATATCCGCACACACAAGGTCGCACCTGCTGCGCTTGAACTTTACCGGATGATTGCCGCTGCCAAGAATGGTCCATTCAAGGGCGACATCCCCAACATCCGCATCACCTTCCCGCCTCTCATTCCAGAGAGCCCGAAGGATGTGGCCGCACGCGAGCTTATCGTGGGACAGCGCGATGCCACCTACGTCGGTATGCTCTCCGGCGTGGACCCCGATGCCGGACGCGCCATGGCGCTCCATCTCGTCACAAACCGCTACTCGGACAACGGTTTTGCGTTTGCAATCCCCGGTTTCGAGTACGAAGTGGACGAGACCCCTCCGCCACCAGAGGCACCACCCACACCATCCAATGCGGTGTTGGGCGGTAACGCGCCGAAGGCACCCGGTGGTCAACCACCCGGACGCCCACCCGCACCTCCGAAGATTGGCGGTCAGGGTATCTCCGTGGACCCTATGAACACGGGCAAGGGATTGCTGGACGCCAAGTTCCCACCGCCCTCGGATGAGGACCGGAAGCGACGCTACAAGGTGCCAGAGTCCGCCAAGAACAACGCCCTCAAGGCCCTGCGCTGGCGCGATGAGCACAAACCGCAGGCCGGTACACCTACAGGGTGGGGTCGCGCACGACAGCTTGCAGCGGATGACAGCATCCCCGGCTCCGACATCATCACCATGGCAGCGTGGTTCGCACGCCACGCAGAGAACGCCCAACTGAATCCAGAGTACAGGGATGAGCCATGGCGCGATGCCGGGTACCTTATGTGGCTGGCTTGGGGTGGCGACTCTGCACGGACTTGGGTGGAGAAGGCACGCGCCGCCATGGGACGCACCGACGCGCCCAAGGGTAGTGACCCGAAGACACCTGCTCTGCCTTCCGAGCGTGTACGTGGCTCCAAGGCCAACCCAGAGGGCTCCGCCAAGAATAAGAGCCGGAAAATTGAGCTATCCGAAGCCGTAGAGCAGTCCCTGCGAAACAAGGCACGGGAGCACAACGAGAAGTACCCTAGCAGCCCCACAAAGCGCACCTCCGCCTCTGCGCTGAAGGCAGTGTGGCGTCGTGGCGCTGGAGCCTTCTCTGTCTCCCACCGTCCGGGCATGACCCGTCAGCAGTGGGCCATGGGTCGGGTCAACGCATTCCTGCACTTGCTGCGAACAGGCAAGCCGAAGAATCCCAAGTACATCGGTGACAATGACCTGCTACCAAAGGGCCACCCAAGGAATAGGCGGAAGCAGAAGCGCAAGGATGCCATGCCCTGCCCCAAGGCTGCGAAGGACATCGCGCTCAACACACGCAACCGCAACATCACCCGTGACGAGCACGCCTACGGACCTCTGAACCCGATGGAGCCTAGCGACATGTACTGGCGCTCCATGGCCCGCAAGTGGGAGGGCGCTACCGTTGAGGAGGCCAAGGCCACCCGATGCGGCAACTGCGCAGCGTTCGACGTGTCGTGGCGTATGCGGGATTGCCTGCCGATGCCCGGAGAGGATGGCCCCGCCCGTGGCGAGATGGGCGAGGTCGATGAGGAGATGGTGGGACGTGAAGCCGAGGACTTCCCCGGTATGCCCGAAGACACCAAGGCAGAATTCGGTTTCTGCTGGATGCACAACTTCAAATGCCATTCTGCGCGGACCTGCGATACGCACGCCGCAGGCGGTCCTATCGTAATGAATTACGAATCCGAGATTTGGCAAAAGAAGGGTCTCGGCCCCGATTCGGAATAGTTACGTATTGCGTCCGTAAAATTGAACAGTTATATGGCCAAGGTGCAACTTTATTTTGGAGTGCATCTTGGCTATTCGTCGTGAATACCGGGTAGACTACATCGACGGCATCGTGGGCGATATGCTGCGCCCAACCGATGGTCCCGGCGACTCAATCCTAGTTGAGGCCGTTGTAGCACGCCCCGGAATCTACGAATACACTAACCGCGACGGAAGCACACGTCGTGAGTTGGTACTCCCAGAAAACCTGCACCGTAAGGATGACCTGTCAACGCTCGCACGAGCAGTTGTTACAGTAGACCATCCGCCTGAAATGGTGACCCCCGGTAACGTCAAGCAGTACATGCACGGCGATGCTGATGGCGAGGTCACCATTGGCCGTAACGGTTTCATTCGCGTGAAGATGGCGATTCGCACCGAAGAGGCGAAGAACGCACTCCGTGACGGCATGGACAAGACCTCTCCCGGTTACTTCGCAGTGGTCGATGAAACCGAAGGTGAGCACCCCGTTTACGGTAAGTATGACGCCATTCAGGTGCGTCGTGACTACAACCACATCGCATTGTGCTCGAACCCGCGTGGCGGGGACTCGATGGCGGTGCGAATCGACTCAAACGATGTCCGCGTCCTCTCTGGTGGACCGGCAGAGGAGGTCCGCGTGGACAAGGACGAAATGAAGGAAGACATGGAGATGGAGGCCAAGAAGGCTGACATGGACATGGAAGAGGACAAGGCCAAGGCCGACATGGACATGGAGGCCAAGAAGGCTGACATGGACCACGGCAAAGAGAAGGCCGACGAGGAGCATGACGAGGACAAGGCCGACATGGAAGAGGAGGACAAAGACGACTCCTACATGTCCATGAAGGACGCCAAGGACATGATGGCAGAGATGCGCGACGCTATCATGACCGAGATGAAGGACATGCTCGCCAAGTACGACGAGATGATGGAGAAGATGCAGAAGGACGCTCCCGAAGACGAGATGGCCGAAGAAGAGGCTTCCGAAGAGAAGTCTGAAGAGGCCGCCGAAGAGGAGCCCGCTGCTGAAGACGACGTCGAAGAGTCGGACGAAGAGGAAGCTGCCGAGGAGAAGGAAGACATGGAGCACGACGAGAAGCGTGACTCTACCGGTGTCCCAACCAACCCTGTCCGCCTCGATGCCCTCACCAAGCGAATTGACGCAGTTGCAGCGGCTTATGGCGTAGGTTACAGTGCAACCACTCCTTTGGCCGTCCGCGCTCGCGCAGTGGTCGGAAAGCTCCACCCGGACGTCAAGTTCGATACGGACGCCGACTACATCGCCGCAGCGCAGGTTCTTCCAACGGAAGCGCCAGTTTCATCCCCTACGCGCAGTGAGGCGGTTTCGCCTGATGCGTATTTCACCATCCCTTCACCTTACGGTCCTAACCGGGGCCACTGACCGAGCCCACTCTCTGGAGACAAAATGGCTTTCGATATTCATCGCCGCAGTAGCGACATTCTGCAAAAGGGTCAGGTCGGATTCAACGGCCTTGTTGTCCCTGACAACCGCAACATCGAGCGCAGCTTCACCCTCGTGGGTGGGCAGGCATCGCAGGTTACCGAGTTTGCCATCACAACGCCTCCGAGCGCTGCTACTGACACGCTTGGTTTCACCATCTCCCGTGCGATTGATAGCTCTTCCGCAGCTTTCAGCGTGACTTTCTCGGGTACGCCAGCATCCAATGCTCTCACGGCACAGGCCGTTGTTGACGCATTCAACGCTGACGCCTCGTTCACGAAGATGGCTTTCGCCTCCCGCGACGGAGATAAGGTTGTCCTGACCGCTATCTTCCCCGGTGCAGACTACGCCTTCACGCTTTCCGCAATCGCCGTCACTGGTGCCGTGGTTGCAGGCGCTGCCAGCACGACCACAACCGCTGCTGACGCTACCGACGCATTGTTCTGCGACGTGCTCATGGCTGGTCCGGTCATCGCTTCCAACTACCTCGATGTTGCTGCCGACTTCGGCCACGACTCCGAGCGAATTGGTGAGCTTATCTGCGGTAAGTTCGGTGCTGCTGTCACGCTTGCTCCCCGCACTGCAACGCTCGACATCGCAGGTGTCCACGACAACAACAAGAAGATGCTCATCCACATCACCTCTAACGGCCACCAAGATGAGCTTTACACTGTAAGCAGTGGCACTGTGGACCTCGCAACATTTGCAGGCGCCATCGTTAGCGCCATCCAAGGCACCAGCGCCATCGTCGGAGCCGCTGTTGCAGACACCGATAATGTCCTGCTGACCGCATTGGAAATCAATGGTGACCTGAACGTCTCCGCTGTCATGGTGGATGTCTCGACCATCACCGTTGGCGTCACTGAAAGTGCTGACCCCATCGCTGGTGGCACGCAGGAGTCCATGGTCGGTATCGTGGTCTACGACCCAACCGACGCTGACACCGACGTGCTCGGCAGCAACTCCGCTGGCGTCAAGGCTGGCACCGAGGGCCGTATGCTGGAGGAGGGTTACTTCCTGATGAAGCCTACCGACTCCGCAGCGTTCGATGCTGTCTTCAATAAGCCGGTGTACGTCGGACAGACCGGTACAGAGACAGGCCGCATCTTCCTGACCGCTGGCACCGACCGCGTGAAGTGGCTGCGTTGCATCGTCAAGCAGGCCGTTCGCGGTGGCTTCTACGTTCTCCGTCTTCTTCCTCTTCGGGACCGATAGGTCCCTTTTCCCATAAAGGTAGGTACACATGCTTGGACCGAACATCATTGATGCAGGAGCATCGCGTCGTGAGCGGCGTGTGGTTCCTGCTGGGCAGCGTCTCTCTGGCGAGGCAGCATCGCTCTTCGCCCGCGCCCGGAACTGCGCACATTCCGCCATCACCGAGAACTTTGACTCCGCTGACGCAGCGGTGCTCAAGGCCCGGTTCGATACTGCCGTTCACGACCTGAACGAGCGCACCCTCCGTGCAGACGCTATCTCGGCACAGGGCTCCGGCCTCTCCGCTGGTAAGCTCCGCCACGTCCTCGCTCGCGTCTTGGAAGAGAAGTACGCTCTCCCAACCGCACTTGAGCTTTTCCCAGTCGACACCAGCGTGCCCCTCGGCAAGCGTGAGATTGAGGTTCACCGTTTCTACGAAGCAGGTGAGGCAGCAATCTACCGCAGCGGCGATGGCTCGCAGATTCCAAAGGTCTCCTACTCGCAGGAGAGCATGACCTTCCGCGTCCGTCAGTACGTCACCAGCGCCGTCTGGAGCTTCTTCGAGGAGCAGCAGGCACAGGCAGCCGAGGTGGAGCACGTTGCACGTCTCCTCCGCGTCGCACGCCGCACGCTGGAGTTGTTCCTGAACGAGATGACTTGGTACGGTGACGACCAAGCTGGCATCTACGGTATCCTGAACTACCCATGGCTCGACCGTGAAGTTTCCGACCTCGCCTTCGGCGGTACGGACCTCTCCAGTGGCACCGTGTCCTACCTTCAGGAACTCAACAACTTCGTTAACCGCGCATACCACGCATCCAAGGGTGTCCTTGGGCCGAACAAGATGGTCACCAGCCCCCGTGTTGCTGACTGGATTATGCAGACCCCTTACCTCGATGGTAACGGTGCTGGCGGCGACCGTATGCTCGGTGAGGTCTTCCTCGCTACCTCGCGCATCGAGGACAGGATTGAGCAGGCGCACGAGCTTGAGAATGTTCTCGGTGACGGCGTTGACGCAATCTTCTTCTACCGCGATGACGTGATGGGTGTTGCTAACATGCTCTCTGGTGGCGGAATTCAGGCTCTGCCTCTGCACCAGACCGACATCGACCGTCGGCAGATCATGTTCTACAACCACGGTGGCGTGCAGATGCTTGAGGTCGGTAACAACCTCTGCGTCTTCGTGACCTACAGCGCAAGCTGATGTAGAGCGCCGCTTCACCTCCTAGCGGTGCAACGCCTCCAGTGTTAGGGTAGCACTGGGGGCGTTCTTCGTTACGACCCTACATACCCAACATTCATGGAGGCATTATGCCGCAGCCACAGGCTATCCTTATCAATCTCCGCAACGGAGACCTCAAGCTGCCCACCTTCTTCCTGACCGCCGCCGACGAAAAAGACGGTAAGAACGCACAGAAGGTCACCCTCGGTGCCAAGTGCGACCAAGGCGTTATCGGTCGTGCGCAGCCCAGCATCGAATTGAACGCTTACAGCTACAAGAAGCTCTCTACACATCCCGTGTTGCGAGCCATGGCACAGCGTCGGGACATCGACTTCCGCGCACCATCCTTGGGTATCTGATGGCTACGGACGCCAGCACCATCGAATCGCGTGTGCGGGCGTTCGACCCGCGATATGCGGGTAGTGAGTGGGATGCGTTGGTTTCAACGTACACCCAAGCATCCATCCGTTTGCACACCAAGAAGGTCTTTTTGAACGTCTACTATGACGCGATGGCCTTCTGGGTGCTGCACTACCTGAACCTGTACGAACGCGAGCAACTGAACCCGAACTCCTCGGGACCGGTGACCTCGCTTCGTACAGAGCAGGAGAGCATTGGCTTCCAGCAAAGCGCCATGGCGGGCAACGCGACGGATGCCACCTTCCGTGAGACCTCATGGGGCAAGCGTTACCTGTCCGTCAGGAACACCCTCCCAGCGGCTCACATCGGCCTTATCTGATGCTTACGCTGAAGGTCAAAGCAGGTGCCGGTGCTCGTGCGGGAAGACGAGCAGCGAAGGCTGGTGAGAAGGCCCTCGCTGAATACGGTAGGCTCATTGACGAGGCGTCAGGGGCGCTGTCCTTCGGTATCAACCCCAACCTGAAGTACCACAAGGGCCGTAAAAAGCCCGTGCGTGTGGCCAGTGTGTTCCTTTGGAACGAGTTTGGTACGGGCAGGGTACCCGAAAGGCCCGCCGTCCGCACGATGTGGAAACAAAAGAAAGACTCGTACAACCGGGGCCTTGCCGCACATCTTGGTCGCCATTTGAGCCCCAAGGTGAAGACGGGTAGTTGGGAATCTCAAATTAGTGCCCTAGGAAGGCGCATCCTCAAAGACATTAGAAAAGCTATATACGCTTGGCAAATACCTAAAAATGCGCCGTCCACTGAACGAAGAAAAGGCTTCAACAATCCTCTGATACACACAAGAAAGATGATTAAATCTTGGGAATTTCAATGGAGCCCCAAGTATTCTGGCGGCGGGCCAGCTAAAAAGGCGTTTCGTGATATGGGTAAAGCCATGGACCGCGCTTTGAAGGCCATGAATAAGGTGGGTAAGTGATATGCCAGTCAATGTTCGCGATACCACCATTAAGAACGCTCAATCACGCGGCACAGGTTGGACCGTGGACGAAGAGGGGCTTGTGACCACGGAAGGTCTGCCCGGTTACGTCGAAACCACCGTGCAAGCCGCTGTTCAGCCAATTATGGGCGACAAGACAGTACGTCAGCTAGATGGCGCGATGCCTACGGGTACATTGGTGGCGCATGTCTACAAAAACGCAGATGATACTTGGCCCACCATCCGGGGGGCGTTCGACCTAGATGGCGATGAACTACCTACATTGATTTCGTATGATGGCGAAGATTACGAAGTACAGAATGTAAGGTATTGGAAAAACGGTCTGATCCCCCATATCCGCGCCGAAGCTACACTTCTCGGCATGGACCGCTCGCTCAAGCAGAGTTACAACGACGGTACGGACACGGTGGAATACTGATGGCAGTTATCAAGTCACTTCGTAAGCGTATGGGAGAGGCCCTTGTGGGTTCTTTCCTCGAAGTGTTTGACGACTGGGATGATTGCGATGCGGATAACGTGGGCATGGCACCCACCGATATTCCGCAAGATAAGGACTTTGTGAGCTTCCGTGTCATGGTGTTTAACGCACACTCTTCGTTGAAGGCCACGGAGCAGTACACCGCAGCCGAGGGAGCGACGGAAGGCACCGTAACCACCGTGGATTTGGTACGGTCAACCATAGACATTCAAGCGTATGGCGCGGCGGCGTTCACTTGGCTTGAGGTCTACTTGATGCGCATCGAAGACGACGACATTGATTTGTATTTTCGGGAGCGCGGGTTTTCCGTGTATTGTGAAGGCGACGGTATTTCAGACATCAGCGCGGAGGTTGGCGATAGTCAGGAAGTTCGGGGTCTTGCCTCGATTGTAGTAACTTGCCAGACCTACCGTGACCGTGTTATCTCTATCGCCAGCAGTATCAGAGTCGAACTCGATGTTGGTGATACTGACGAAACCATTGACGTTGACCTGTAAGGGGCACCCATGTCATCTTCCGCATTGAATTCTCATGCCGACCTGTTTGAAGTCAACGTGTCTCTCGGCGCGCAGCCAGACAGCGGCTTCCTCCTCGACTTTAGCAGTATCCTTGTTGTGGAAAACGTGGCTGATAGTAATTTGGCCGGACGCTCTGGAGTCACGGCTCTAGGCTCTGCTAATACCTCGAAGTACACCGTGATTTCCGAGGGCGAGACCCTTGACGGTGGGTTTAGCACCACTGCGAAGCGCGTCATCAACAGCATCTTCTCCGCGAAGCAGCATCCAAAGACGGTAAAGTTTCTCGCCATTGATTTCGCTAATGACGATGTAGCCGATATGCCCGCAGAGCTTCAGGCGCTAGATGTCGAGTATTACTGGGTTGTACCGACCACTACCATCGACGATGATGCCGCTGATAACTTCGATATTCCTATCGTCGTTGAGGGCTTCAACACGGGCACCTTCTCCGCTATCATCATGGCTGGCATCTCCACGGAGCCCACGCAGGCAAGTGACATCACGCGATTGTCTGCGATGTCCGCAGGTAATAAAGAACGCCTGTACCTGACCTACAACAGCAACATCGCAGGCGGAACGCCAACGGCAGATGATGGTTTGGACTACGCAGAGATTTGCGCTGTCTACGCTTCGGTAGACTACGACAACAATTCGCCGGGTGGTAACTTGGCGCTGACCCATTCAAACGCAACGACACTAACCAGCGCCACCGCCAAGACGTTCATTCGGGACAACAACATTAACTTCGCTGGCCCCATCTCCGGCGCATCGGCTTACGTCGATGCTGGCGTAATGTTCAATGCACGTCCGGTCTATCAGGTCGTCTTTGGCGATGTCATCGAGAACCGTATTCAGGTGGACATCATGCGGGTCAAGGCTGACCTTGCATCCCGGACAACGCCAGAGAAGCTGCCTATGACTCGCACGGGACAGGCGCTTGTGTCTGCAAAGCTCGATGCCCGCATCCAAGGTTTCCAACGCGCAGGGCACATCCTAACCGCTGAAGAGGCTGACGACCGCGACCTTGCAGCACCTTATGTCAAGGCGGAGACTATTACGTCAGACGACATTACCAACCGTCGGCTCCGCTTTGGTATCCTTCAGTATCACCTCGATGACGCTCGTAAGATTCGAGTTGACATCAATCTCGTTTGATAGGGGAACACAATGGCTTCCGTACCGGGTCTGCCGCGTCCAGCGTACCAGTATAGTTTTGCGCGCATCCAGTGCGTGGTTGGTGGCATCGCCCTCTCGCAGTTTGGCGACGATGGCGGTGTAGAGTTTGAATATGGTTCTGACCTCGTTGAGGCTTCCACCAGCGCCGATGGTTTCCGCACCTACACCGCACTCAACGATGAGTCGGTCAAGGTCACCATCACCTTGCGTCCACATAGCCCTGCCGTGGCCTTGCTCGATGGTCTGGTGAAGGCGCAGGTGGCTACGTTGGGTCTTGCCGCCTACGCCATCCCAGTGCCTTTCCTGTTCATCGACCCCTCAACAGGGTCGCAGGTGGCTTCGGAATACTGCATCTTCATGTCGGAGCCTACGCAGAACGCCATGAAGTCCTTGGGCGAGCGGGTCTACGTGTTGGACCTTCCTTACGCGCGCTTCAAGCAGCTTTTCAGCCCGTCGGTCTCCGGCCCGGTTAGCTGATAGTTGAACATCTCACCCCCTCCTTGAACGCCCTCTAGGGGGCGTTTTTTACCCTCTGGGAGCTACTATGCAAAACCACTTTGAGTTGCAGGATTCGCAAGGCAATAGCCACAAGTACATCGTCATTCCGCACGGCTGGGATGATGGTCTTGAAGTTGTGGATGCCTTGCTTGACATTGGGCTTGGTCCGGTCGCGGAGCTTTTCTACGCGCAGGCCGTGGAAGCAGCGCGTGCCACGTCAGGTAAGAACGTGCCTGTTACCGAGATTGATGTCAGGCAGATGCTTGAAAATTTCAACCGCAAAGAAGCTGTCAAGAGTGTCCGCGACGGTCTGCGTACATCCGGTGGTATGAAACGCCTCGCTCCTCTGCTCCTAAAGAATACGCACCGTGACGGGGAATCCCTCACTGGCGCGCAGCTTATGAGTGTATTTCCCCAGAACTGGGGAGAACTGCGAGCCGCGCTCCTGAAGGTCATGGAGATTAACGGTTTTTTCGAGTTGCTGGCTGGCTGAAGATTCGAGAGAGACTTCCCCGGCCAGACGTGCCTCCTAAATTAGCTAGGTTGCTCCGACCTAGCCCCCATGCCTTCGTTATGCTGGCATCTGGTGTTTCAGATACACGTCATTGGTGGACATTTCGGCTGGAGACCCATGACCATTTGAGGCTTCCACCCAGCGAAACCGCAAAGCTGTCACTGCTGCGCTCGTTGCAGTACCACGCATTTCTTGATAGGGTGGACTACGATGAGCTTGTAGCGGCGATTCGCAACTTCAAGTCTAGGAAGTAACATGGCCAAGGGAACCATAGCCACCCAAACCATCAATCTTTTGATGAATGTTACCGGCGTCAACGCCGTGGGTAAGGCTATCGGCGCAGTCAACAAGATGCGCTCCAGTTTCTTTAGTCTAGGTGTTACCACCATTTTCCTTGACCGGTTGACGCAATCGCTGACCCGCGCATGGAGCGCCCTCAACGACGCGCTGGGCGTAATTAACATGGCCCAGACCAGTGAAGAAGTGCTGCGTATGGCAGACTTTATGGACGTGGGTACGGACAAGCTGCAAGCGTTTCAAGGGGCGATGGGCACGCTAGGTAAAGACCTAGATGATACCCGCGACCTGTTACAGACCTTCAACGAGCGGGTCGCGGACATTAGCTCCGTGCAGGGTATTGCAGATGACTTTGCGCGCATCGGACTAACCGCGCAAGATTTTGCAGGTGCGGACGACGCTATCGACAAGTACCTTATCTTCGCGGGCCGCCTGCAAGATGTAACCGCGTCGCAGCGTATGACAGCGGTGGAGGCCATCCTCGGAGGTGACCTCTCTGTTGTGGGACAGTTGGGCGGCGCCGAAGACATCCTGCGTTTGATGGAAGAGTCAGTAGCGAAGGGCCATATCTTCAGCAGACAGCAGCTAGAGGCTGCCAGCAACTTTATGAAAGCGTTTCGCTCGTTGAAGACCACGTTCAGCGCATTGGCCAAAAACATCGGTAACTCTTTGATTCCCATGCTTACGCAGGGAGCCGTGGCCATCGAGAACGTGGCCGGTAAGATTTCCGGCTTCCTCAACAGGAACAGTGAGGAATTAGCGGCATTTGTCGATGATATTTTCGGTCCCGTGCTTGACAAGTTTGAATACTTCTTTAGTTGGTACGACGAAAATGTTCAAGACCTAGGCGAGTCTTTTGCGCGCATGGCGCCTGTACTCGCTGGTGTTGCAGCGTCGTTGGCCATTATAGCCACTGCTCAAATGGCAGGAACAATGTTCTTAATCGCTTCAGCGTTTGGTCTGTTGGGCCTCGCTGTTGAAGATATAATGGGCTATATGCGGGGCGAAGATTCCCTATTTGGCGATTATGTAGAGTATTTCTATGGTTTGGTAGATAGTTCAGAATCCTTCGCATCCCTGTTGGTCGATGTCAAGACGGCGTTTAAGGCCCTTGTTGCCGATGTAATGGACTCCGAACTATTCAAATACTTCTTTGACGGAAACATGTCTCTGGAAGACATGTTCAAGAATATCCACTACATCGCAGGGGCAATCGGTTCTGTCCTCTTGCCTGTGATTCGAGTGGTGTTCAACCTCGTAGAAACTATCGTTCAAGGCTTCCTATTCGTAATGAACGCCTTTTTGGGAGCGGGCGCACAGATTATGGGAGCCCTCTCCGAAGAGGGAAGCGAAACGCAGCGTAATTACAGTAAATTCGCCCGTAGTCGTGCCAGAGATATGCTTCAATTGGAAGGCGGAATTCGGCGCAGCACCGCAAGCCTCGGGTCCTCCGTGGTTGAAACAGGCATGAACGTGAGTAACGTGTTCAACATCGCCACAACCGATGTTGATAGCGCCATCGACAGGACCGGTGCAGTGGGTGACCGCATGGTTAGGGCAGCAGCGGGTGCAAGACAATGACAATCTCTATCTCTGCCAGAAACGCGAATAAGGCTTTCTACTCTTGGTTTATCGCCACGAGAGAGCGGGTGAACGGCAAGTACATCGTCTTGTGGGCACCCAATGTCGCAACGGAAAGTAACGACCGCGCAGTCACTACGCCCACACATCCCATCGACCGTAGCGCAGCCATCATAGACGATGCCATCATTGGTACGATGAACTACCAAGTTAGTCTGGTGTATAATACCAGTTTGCAGAATGACCGTTTGCAGACGCAGTTGGCTGACCCTTTTGACGTGCTCTTCACGGGAGACCCGAACACCTACACGGTCTACCCGCCCACGCAGGAGTTGTTTGTTGAGGAGGGCGACCCATCGCTTACTTTCCTCACCTTCGCAGCCTTTGCGCGAGAGGGTATGCTGAAAATTCAAGGGTTGCCCGTAGACATCTACAGCCCGAAGTTTGGCTTCCTCGAAAACTTTATTATGACCGGCTACGGCGACCAACGAGGATTGGCTTCGGAAGCCAACATCCAGTTGTCCTTCACCAAGCGTCGCGTGTCTGAATCCCAAACGGCGTTCATCGACACGGACTTTATCGGACAGCGCGGGGTGGGCGGCGGCAGGAGCCCTAGCGCAGAGGTCCAGAACGATGAAGATAGAGCCGGTAGCGTAGGCGGCGAAAGTGGGTTTGGTCGCACCACTACCCTCAAGGCAAACTGGAACGCAGGCACTTTCGGTAAGTTGGGCGATGCCGTTGGCGGCGCAGTCAGTGGCATCTTTGGTGGTGGGGGCTGACCATGAGTACCGTCTACAGATTCGGCGTCGATGCCACGCAGGAATACACCAGTACGCGAATTGGTGAGAATGACTACTTCATTCGGCTGCATTGGAATCAAAGAACCGCTGATTGGCGTATTAGTATTCAAAACACTAATACGCAGGATTGGTTGTGTGTGGAGCGTAGACTTACACCCAACTCCCCGGTGACACCATTCCCTGATGGTCAGATGTTCTGCGAAGGTCCTGAACAGTACAATCTGGAAGACCTCGGTGACCGCCTGATTGTGCGGTTTTACACCAAACAAGAATTGGAAGACTACCTCAAACTGATTACCATTAGCGAGGACCCCACACCGAGGCTCCTCTGATGATTTCAGAATACACAAACTACGGGCGCACCGTAGAGGTCGCCGTACTTAATCCTTCAGGTAGGCAGACCACTTTCCAGAGCCTACCTAGAAAGTTCTCCGATACTCCGCGACCTAGCATTGACGCGAGCATCAAGTACAAGACTGAAGGTAAGCCACCAAAGTCCGTTATCAAAATCAAGAACCCGCCACGGGAACTGGTGCGGGAGTGCTTGGCCAATCAAAGGGACACCGTTGTGCAGGTTCGCGCCGGGTACGACGGCGTGCTGGACTTGGTGTTCGTCGGCTCGCCCATCAAAGAGGGCGTGAAGTTCTCGGGTGGCGGAGGTAAGGATGCCGAACTGGTGCTGGAGTGCTTATCGGGCGGCTCCATCTACCGTGAGGCCATCGCCACCGTGTCTAACACGGAGTTGCTAACGGCCCGTGAAGTGGTGTTCATCGTAGCGGCGCAGGCCGGTTTGACCGTGGAAGGTATCACGGAGATTCCAGAGAACTTCGTCTATCCCAACGGCTACTACGCCACGGGTAATGCGCTGGACATCTTACAGGAGATTGCCTTCAAGACGCGCACGACCATGGCGTGGCAGAGTGATGGCAGCATCGCCTTTATTGGCGACCTATTCGCCCCGGATAACTTCATCAATGTCCCACACTTTGACCAAGAGCAATCCGGTGTCATTGGCACGCCCACTCTGACCGACAAGGGCTTGAAGTTTCGGGTGCTTCTGAAGGGCACCATCCGACCGGGAACCTACGTCTCGCTGCGGCGCTGGGACTGGCTTGAGAATAAGTACCTTACATCGACGGTTAGGGTCAGTGATGTTACCTTCACGCTATCTACCTACGGTAAAAATTTCTACGCTGACATCGTAGGCAAGGAATTCAATCGTGCAGTCTGAATCGCCAGAGCTACTGACCACCATCGAAGCCGTGGTCCGCCGTATGCTGCGGAGCTACCACGCGCCGATGTTGGCGGAAGTTATCTCGGTGCAAAGCGATGACCAGCAGCGGATGCGCGCTGACATTCGCCCGGTGGCAAAACGCCTGCAATACAACGACCGCACGGAAGACTACGACGCCTACGACTATCCCGTTAGGCGAAACGCGCCCGTGCTTATCCCATCCAGCGCGGCCAGTAAGCAGACGGTGAAGTTGGCAACGGGTGACCTTGGCATCTGGGTGCCACTGATGCACTCCCTTGACGGCATCATCGACACCAACATCTTCGGAACCGTGACTCCCGACGACCCCCGCCAGCAGGCATTTATGGACGGGTTCTTCATCCCTACAGTCTTCAACCAGAGTGTGGGAGGCGAGGCCGACCGCTACATCGAAGGCAGTGACGTGAAGCTGGGTAGCGCCGGTACCGCGCAGGCGTTGGCCTTCAAGGCTAGTGTTAATAGTGAACTGGGCACGTTCGTGCAAAATCTGAATGTTGCTGTTGCAGCGTTGGCTGCCGCCGTTCCCTATGCTTGGACACCCGTGCCCATTGGCACCATCCAAGGCACCTCTGACGTGAAGGCAAGCTGATGTCTGCTGATGTGCTATTCACCAACGGCGATGACTACTCCTTCACGGATACGTGGGTTGATGCTGACGATTCCAGAGAGTTGATTCAGCAGCAAATCACCATTGGCGTGCGGATGGCGCAAGGAGACTGGTTCCTCAACAAGCGTGCCGGTGTAGACCACATTCGTTTCCTGACCTCCAAGCGGGTCAACGTACAGGCTTACGCTGTATCTTGCGCCCTTCACGGCATCGAGCGCGAGAACCCTTATGTAGACATCATCAATGCTACCGGGAAGCACGAGGGACGAACGGTAACCGTGGCGATGGATGGTGTCTTTCTCGACCAGCCCTTTCGTTTGGTTGCGCAATCTCCGACATCGGCCACTCCGACCTACGGGGACAACGCGCATATTGCAGCATTTAGCTACATCTTTTTCACGGGATAAGACATGGCACAGCAGACACCTATCGGCTACGTGCCGAATTCCTCCGGTGAATGGTACACTATCGCGCAGAACGCCGTTCGGGAAATCTGCACGGATTTGAACATCTCGCCTCCGCGCTTCGACAGACAGGAGTTTGCTGCTGCTGTTTTCGCGGTCATGGCGGAGATGATGGGACTTGTGGATGATGCCGCTGGTACGGTCTACGACGCCTACCTGCCCACCAATCTGACAGGGAACCTCCTGCAAGAGTTCGCCGCGTTGATGGGTGTTGCTGTAAATGAAGGTACAAAGTCCACTGTCACTCTCACTGTTGGCGCTTGGGACCGTGGCGCCGTTCTGCTTTCTAAAGGCATGGCCACGGCCAGTGACGGTACCAACAACTGGGTAGCCAAAGAGGACATCCTTATTCCAGCAAATGGTACAGCGACAGGTGTCTTTGAGGCATCCGCAGTAGGCGCCATCGCAGCGGCGGCTTCCACCATCGTCTACCGTGTCAGTGGAGAGGCCGGGTGGATTAGCGTCAACAACGCAGCCGCAGCCACGCTGGGAACCGCAGCGGATACTGACTCCATCATTCGTTCCAAAATTCAGACAGGCTATGGTTCGCTAGGTTCAAGGTCACCTTTGGCTGTTGAAGCCGCACTGCTGCGCATCAACGATGTTACCGCAGCGCGGGTGTACTACAACGACAGAACAACTACCAGCAAACCAGTGGGTGGTCAGACCATCCCTGCCCAGAACGTAGCCGTGTTTGTCTACCCCAGCACCCTCACTACTGAAGTACAAAGCGAGGTTGCATCGGAGATTTTCGCCCGTCTTGGTATCGTGCCCACGCGCTATGTGCCGCCCGCAGGGAGTGCTGATGGGGTGCGCGCAGAGTTCGATAGCACAACAAGCTCCCAGACATTCGTTGAGGGCTTCTGGTGGATGCCAGACGAGGAGCTTGGTGTCCGCGTGCAGTTTCAATCCGACGGCTCCGATTACGAAAATGGCGGCTACTTCGGGCTTGTTGAAGAGCCTACCAAACAGGCCGTGCGTAATTACTTCAGCGGTCTTCGCGCTGGCGATATTGTGCGCGTTCAGGAAATCATCGCGGCGATTGTGGAGAGCCCCTTCATTGGTCGTTGTGAGGTTGAGTTGTCCACAAACGGTGGTTCTTCGTGGTTTTCCGTGGACTATGCTGTCGATGAGGTCACGTTCCCTGTTATTGACGAGACAGCGTTCATCGTACAGGAGGTCTGATGGCTGAAGTCAAACGCATATCCTCCTTCTACGAAGACCTGAAAGCCGCCATTCCCTTCGAGCATCGTCGTTTCGAGGGGCGTAACGCCATCTTTCAGGCGATGTCTGATTCTATCGAGGGTCTTGAAACAAAGCTCTACGACCTACGCATCGCAGCCAATTTCAGCACATCCACGGGACAGCAATTAGATTTTTGGGGCTTTCTAGCTGGTGAACCACGCGGTGGTTTGGAAGACGCTGACTACCGTAGAGTTGTAGCCTCGGCGTGGCGTGCGAAACACGTACACGGAGACACCGCTTCGGTTATTGAGCTTTGGCAGTACGCTATGCGACCCTGCATTGTGGAACTAGAGCGTGGGCCAAAGAATCTCGTTGAGCTTTACGCCTACCGAGAGGACGCGGATTTCCTGCCAGAGAACGTCGTCGGACGCCTTGCGGCCATCGTAAGGGAGGCTTGTCCGGTAGGAACCGTCGTGCTATACGAGGCGGTAGCATCTAACTACGTTGGCGACGTGGACCGCATCGCCGCTCCTCTACCCGTACCGAAGCCCGGTCGTGGCTTCGCACTCAAGGAATGGTGACACATGCCAAAGTGGGCCGAAAACGGTAATCAGATCGTCACTCCTCCGGATGCCAAGATTGAAGAGGGCTTTATACGTGGTCAGGGCGTCAGTGTCGGACACCTGAACTGGGCACTCTCACAAGCATGGGAAAACTTCTACGACCCGCATCCAGACGTGTTCTTTGTTGTGGCCGGTGACCTGACCGAGCCCCACCCTACTGGAACTCCGCTCATGCCTGCTATTCGATTTGGCTACGACAGCATCCAGCAGCAGGACTTCTTTGCTATCGGCACTGTCGCCTCGGGTACGGCAGATAACCCCGGCACCTTTACGGACAATCTCGAATGGCGACCAGAAGAGGAGCAGTGGCGCTTTGGCGACCAAGTACGAGCGCCTAGCTTTCTGACCAGAGGGACACCTACTGACGGTTTCCGATACGGCTACCAACCCAATGCAGTTACGCCATTCATCAAACACCTGAATATGACCGTCAACGGCGGCATGTGGCAGGGAGAGACAGACCGTACTCCCACCAGCGCATCTGATGTGCTGCCTTACTACATGTTTTCCACCCTGATTGAAAGGCGCGGTATCCGGTTTGGCGCTCTCTGTATGCCTGCTGCGCGAAGCAGCAATTTGCTCTCCCCTGATTCGTTCATCTTTCGAGCGCCACTACCTACCGTCCACCACGGCGATGACATCACTAATACATCGCCGCAGGTTTTTCGATTGGTTAGCGTGGAGCTAGAATATGCTCGATTGCTGCAAAGTGTTCAGGAGTGCTATGTGCGTATTGTGGAGCGCACCCGCGATTTCAACAACACCTTGACTGCCACGGGTAACTTCACGACGCTCGCGCAAAGCGCCGAATTGCGTCAGTCTCCAGCGCCACCTACGCCTAGACCGGCCACCAAACTTATCAACACGACCAACGCTTTCACCGTGTTGATGGACGCCACTACAGGAAGCACGCCAGTGCCGAGTGGGACATACCTCACTACGGACACCGCCGAATACTACATTGAAATTGAGTTGTTTATCAATCAGAACATCGGTGATGGTACTAGCATCAGCTACGTTAGCAACTCTGACGTCAGCACTGGAAGCGGTAACAGCATCACCGAGATTTTCGCGGACTTCCGAGGTCTTCGTGTCAACCTTGAAAAATTGGCAGTGGAGTAGACCATGCCTTTGTACCAGCAGCTTCTTGAGGCCACGCAGCTAAAGATTGGCCGTCGCGTTGAGCACAACTGGATTGATGTGCCTGACGAGTACACCTACGGGCCGGGGCTTGGTACCAGCGGTGTGAACCTCGGTGTCTCCACGGCCAACTCCGTGCAGGCGCGTCTCACCATGAGTCTACGTCAGGTGTTGGGGCAGAAGTCGCTCTACGCGACCATCAATACCGCCACCTTCGATTCGGCGAAGACCTACCGGGTGACCGTCAACGGTACACCATACGATGGCACTGGACAGGTCTCTGTTCAGGCCACCCTTCAGCAGATTGCCGATCTTATTAACGCTGCGTTCCCTGCGGCCTACGACCCCAAGGCAGTGCTGGTGGCCTCCACCAACAGCGGCGTCATTGACACGGTTTTGGTCTACGAACTGGACGACCCTGCGGGCTCCGCCGCCGCTATGACCGTCGATATTTTGGTGACCGGTACAGGTTCCAGTGTCGCCGATATGGTGGGCTACGTGGACGCTGCTGCTGCCGATGCGGCTATCTGGTCCAAGCCCAACTCCACCACGTCACTGCCCATCGAGATTGGCTTCACCAGAAAGGGCGGCTACGCTTCGCAGGCGTTGACCACTACAGGCACAAACATCGACATTGATGTGGCCAGTGATGAACGCCTTTACGTGCAGCTTGCTAATGTCACCAAGGACGCTGGTGATGGCACTTTCGTGACTGTACGGCCCCTTCTGGTCATCTCCCCGACCATCCTAGAAGGGACGTGATGCTCCATCCGTCGGAATAGGGAGAGTTCGATGGATCAGGACTTGCTAACCCGTGCGATGGAATTCGTGCCCGGTTGGGTTTACGGCGTAGTCGGTACGTTGGTGCTTGTCGGTCGTTTGCCCGGTATCACCAATGTTTTCCACGCCATGCGCTGGGGCTACGACGAGTGGAAGCAGGCCGCGCTCCGCGAAAGCCTCACTATGTCCGATGTTTTCGACGTGTGGCGGCGCATTGACCGCAGCATGGAGAGTATCGTGGCCTCGGGTGGTGCCGACCGTGTTCTGCTTCTGCACGCCACCAAGGACGCAGATGGCCAGTGGCGCGTGACCGCTGTCCGTGAGTGCCCTCGCACAAACGTGGGAAGCGTAGAGAAGCGTTGGCAAAACAGGGCGGTGGACCTCTGGTATGTGAACTCCATTCTGGTGACGCTGCTCGACCTGCCCTCGGTGAAGATTAACGCTGGCGACGTGCCCGAAGACACGCCTTTGGCGCTGATGTACGAGGCCGACCACATCGAATCAACCACGATTTTCCGCCTTTTCTCCGCGTCAAACGACATCTGGTATTGTAGTTTGAACCGACGCTCTAACGACAAGATGGATGCGGTGGCGAAGGAGACGGTCGAGGTATCGGTGGACTACATGCGTCGCGCCGTTATGGAACTGGCGATGCTCCCGCAGGAACCTACAGATACTGCGTGGGGCGCACTCTAGCAACGAGGTTCGTATGCTTAACTACCCCGCCCGCACTATACAGAAAGCCCGTGAGACCCTTGACCGCATCCGCCGTGAGTACGGCCCTGATGTGGTCATGTCCATTCGTCAGGTCAGGGACGCCTACGCCACGTCAGAGCGCGTGGCACGCCTCGTTAGCCGCATCCTGAAGGGCGAGGAGGACGAAGGGGCGTTGAGAGACGCAGGAGAGCTTCTAGGGGCCTCTGGGGGCGCGACGCACCATGCTATGGATGACGGCAGTCACCACTTCGAGTGGACCACTTCAGAGGGCATCCAGAAGGCCAAGACCTTCACTGCAGAGGAGTGGCGGGAGATTATCCGCAAGTACGTGGACCCCTCGGTGGGTGGGCGCGGCCTATCCATGCTTGAGGTGGCCATCGAGCACGGTCTCACCCGTCAGGACTTCGAGGCCATCAAGAGCGCCTACGGCCTCACCAAGCGTCACGAGCCCTTCCGTGTGGAGGACATCGCGGAGAACAACACCGAGGAGCTTCTGGGAGACCAGTTGGCGCTCCAGCGGCGCTCTCTCAAGGAACGCTTCGACCGGGAAAGCCTGACGCAGGTGCGCAGGTTGGCGGCCAAGTGGCAGGCCATGCAGGAGAACCTGCTCAACCCCTTCGCAGACATCGTGGCCAGTGTGGTGGGCAAGCCCCTGCCGAAGAACAGGGAGTGGAAGGTACCACCCACCGAGGGCGGCTACATGGTCGTCTACCAGTGCAGTGACCTCCACTACGGGTCTTTCGTGGATGCGCGCCTGTCCAGCGACCCCGTGGGCTACGACCGTCAGCGCGCCAAGGACATCTTCCAGAAGCACGCCATCGAGGCGTTGAGGCACGGTCTTCGCGCCTACGGCCCCGACCTTGAATACTTCCTGCTCTACGTCGGCGGCGACATCCTGCACGTCGATAATGAGCAAGGTAAGACCACCTCTTTCCGCCACACGCAGGACATGGACGGTCTGCCGGATACCCTTATCTCCGAGGTCGTGGAGATGTACGTGGAGACGGTGGATGACCTGCTTTCACGCGGCATTACGGTCCACCTGTCCTGCGTACCGGGCAACCACGACTCCATGCACTCCCGCGCGATGATGGCGGCATTGTGGGCGCGCTACCACGACGATGGCCGGGTCTACTTCGGCAACATCACCAGTGACTACGACTTCCACGTCTACAGCAACAACCTGCTGGTGGGCCATCACGGGCACGGCGTGCGCTCCACTGCGCAGTTGGCGGATGTGGCCATGGATTGGCTCGACCACCAAGACTACGCCATCAGTCACCGCTACGCCATCACGGGCAACCTGCACCACCTGAAGGTCGAAGAGGCCCACGGCATGGTGCTCCTACAGCAGCCTTCCCCGACAGGTAGTGATCGGTACCACACCCGCAACGGCTACAGAAGTAGGCGAGCAACCACCGCTTACTATTTCTCTGCGTTCGACGGACTGTTGTCGATGCGGTACTGGCAGGTCTAGCGTGATAGAATGACCTCAAGGCATCACGCCTTGGGGGAGAATATCATGCGTTTTACTTATGTTTTGAGGATTGCCTTGCAGTCCGTGTTCGTCTATCTGGCCTTCGGCTTGGGCATGTTCTTTGGGTCCGCTGTTGGCGCGACCACTCTGTTTGCTGCCGGGTTGTGCGAGGTCTAACGAGAAAGACCGCCTACCAGTTTATGCCGGTAGGCGGTCACTTTTCACCTGTTAGCTATCAGCCGCGTCGCTTACGTGGCAGGCCCTTGAGGTAGGTGGCGACCCGCGATGGGTTGCTGCGCAGCACCTTCAGGGTGTCAAGCTGCACGGGCTTGGGCTCGGCAGTGTCCAGCAGCGCCATGGTGGTGAGCGCGATGGACTTGACCGCATCCGCGAAGGCCATCTGGTAGCTCTCGTCTGGGAGACCACCGACCTGATTGGCGCGGATACCGAACACCGCGATTTCAGCGATGGCGCCGATGAATGCGTCGCGCTGCCCCTCGGTAAGGTCGCGCCAACCGGGCACATCGTCCGCGTCGTCGATGGCGCTAACAACGGTGTTCTTGACGGCGTTCATCTTGTCTTCACCGGCCACGTCAAGTCGGTCGATGTCGTCGACGATACCGGCGATGGTGACCACGGTCTCTGGAATCCAGTCCCACTCGTCAGGCGTAAGCCACGTAGCGAGGCCGCGTGCCGACTTGAGGAAGGCTGGCGAAAAGAGGGTCTGAATGAGTGCATTTGGCATGTTGCCTCCTAAATGGCAAAGGGGTCGAGAATCATAGAAGTCTTGCGAAACTCCGGGTTGCCGGGTGCCCACGACCGTTCTCTATATTCTAGGTCGCGGGAAAGCACGTACATATTGGCAATATACGCAAGTGTTGCCGCCCTTGTGCGATACTGACGGGCTTTCGCCGTCAATTGGTCCCACGTAAACTTGGCGGGCATGGACATGATGGCCTCGTGCGCCTTGTCGATGGTGCCGTAGGACATACAGGTCTTGGTGTTCTTCACTCGGAACGCCTGAAACTTGATGTAGACGTTGGTGGTGATGGTGTGGACGTTAGGCGATTTGATAGCTCGAAGCAGCAATTCGTCGCCTCGCTCGGGTCCGAACATCTCGTACCAGCTATCCACGGAGCATCCTCGCGCCGTGCGCCCGCCGCTGAACATGGGGATGATGCGATAACGGAAGCCCAAGGGCACGATGAGCATGTCATCCCCTGAAAAGACAGGGAAGTCCTCTTTTGTGAGGCCGCCGATGTTGTAGGCGGGGTGCGCTGCGGACCACTCCGCGTAGCTCTCCCACGGCCACACCATGTCGTCGGTGCCGTAATGCGGAGGGACGTAAACGTGGTCAGCCACCGTACACCTCCTTGTAAGCCTTCTTCAGGCGGTCTTGGGCGATGGGCGCGGTGGCCACGGCGCAAAGCAGTGGTATCATACCCCAGCAGTAGGCCATGTTATGCGCCTGCTCTGGAATCTTCCAGACGCAAGGTACTTCCTGCCATGCGGGGTTCTTCTTGGTGCGGACATGCCACACCCACCCGTGCGTAATGTCGGTTGGGAGGAACTGCCCACGGCCCCAAGAGAGACGCACGCCGTAGAAGGGCTCGCCTTCCTTCGAGAAAATGGCGAAAGAACCATCCTCTTGGGAGATGACGCCCGCTTCGCGGAAGACACCCTTGTTGTGAAGGTAGGGGTTCAAAGCCCGCTTTACGTCGCGGGAAAAGTTACCACCGCAGGTCCAAGCCGCGTAAACGTCGGCGCGGTCCCAACAGTGAGGTACAAGCTGGTCATTCGGCATTAGCGCCTCCACGGGATGTGCGTTGCAGGTAGAAGAGTCCGATACCCACGGCATCGTACAGGTCGTGCTCGTAGTCCCCGTCCATGTGGGGAAGGAGCGTCGTTTCTTTACTGGTCAGGGCGCGCAAAATGCGCTTGTGATGCACCTCTTTCGGCACGTTGCCCTTCCACTCGAATGGTTTGTAGGTAATTACTTTATGTGGTGATGCGAAATTGGAGATTTTTCGTAGGGTTTCCCGCAGGCGGGTGAGGTCTTTATGCGCCACTTGGAACTTGGTGTACTCCTGCGGAGTCTCCAAAATCCAGAGAAAACGCATGGTTTTGGGCGCTGGGATAACTCTGGGGTTCGTAGCGTAGCCCACGGACACTAGGTACCCGTCGCGAAACACCGCGTAGGCGAAGGACTCCGCTGCCGGGTCGATGCACACGATGTTGGGGTTTAAGTCGGCTGCCATGGTATTAACCTTCCTTCCTCGTCAAACACGGGGTCCGCGCCCTTGTACCATCGCGGCATTAGCGCGGCCTCCACGTCTTGTGGTACGTCAGGCGTCCACCATTCGGCAGCACGTTGCATGACGTAGGCTTGGGCTTGCGCCCATAGATGTGCGGTCTCCTCTGGTCCCTCGACTATAATCTCATCGTGGATGAAGAGCACCGGACGGCAGCCGTAGAGGGCCTTGGAGAGCGTTTCGAGGTCCGTGTCCTCTTCCCACCCGTCCCAAGCGCCAGCAAGCTCCAGAGCAGCCTCTAGGGGCACGTAGCAGAGCACGCAGAGCCACCAGAGGGCTTCCTTGGCAACGTCCGCCCCCAGACCTTGGAACCAGCTATTGCAACCGTTGGTGTAGTTGACCCCACCGCGCCAGCGCCATGAGACCGGATGCAGGAAGTCGGTGTTGTCAGAAAACCGAAGCGCAGCGCCCATCTCATCCATCAGGGGCTTGGCCTCCGGCCACTGGTCGAACCACGCCTCGCGAAGCTGCCCTGCGTACCACTTGCCGTACTCGCGCTGCTGCTCGACCGTCAGGCGCTCGCCATTGACGTAGACACGCCCATCTTCGCTGCTCACACTATCCACGCCAAGCCACTCATCACCCACATTGAGGGACACTGGGTACTCGTTAAGTGAGACCGCAAGCACCGCTAGGTCCACGAAGTAGGAGGTACGAGCGGTCTGTTCGAGGACTGCAAGGCCGCCGCCCCCCGGAATGGTGAAGTTGGCGAACTTACCCGCCTGTCGGATTGTCTTGAATCGAGCCTTCTTTTCGGGGTCCTTCTTCCACGACATGAACTCTTCGTAGGTTAGGCCCAGAAGCTCCGCGCCGAACATGACATGCGGGTCCTTGTCATCCAGAAAAGCGTCTCGCATCCTAGACTTTCCGAACTTCCAGTAGTGGACCTGCGCTAGGGTGCGAAGCTCTTCCTGACCGTAGTCCGCTGCGCAGAAGACCTTGCCGGGGCGTGGTACCCATAGCTCCCGGTAGCTGCCCCGCCGTGGTGGGTTCTGCATGTTGGGCTTGAAAGCACTGGTACGGCCCGTCGCCACGAGGACGTTGTAGTTGTAGACCATGGAGTGACCGCGCATCGCCATGCCAGCGGGGCCGTAGTAGTTGGTCCGCATCTTGTTGAGAAAGGAGTTCTCCCCCCAAGTACGGAGCGCCGGTACGACCTTGCCGTCAATGGCGACCTTGCAACGCTCGCACTCCAGAAGGTGGTCGGACTTGGTGGAGGTCTGCGGCTTCCAACTTGCAGAAGACCGCTTTGTCTGCTTGGTTTGGGGCACCTCGCGTCCGCGTGCAGAGAAGTCCTCCTCGACCAGCGCCTGAAGTGCCTTCTTGTCCACCGTGCCGTTAGGTCGGTAGAAGCCTGCCTTCGCAGCGACGCGGGTGGCAAAGTCAAGACCTTCGGTGATTTTCTCGCCCCACTTCTCGTAGAGGTCGTTGTCGCCGGGTCCGAGGCCCCACAAGGACATGAGATGCAGCGCCCAATCCGCGCGCACCTGCGGAATCTCGTTGACCACCCCGCCATCGCGTGTGGTGAACGGGGAGCCCTTGGTGACGCATCGCTCCGCGTGGTAAGGCGCTTGGCAGATGGCGATGTTGAGGGTGTCCTCGGCATCATCCATCGCGTACTGGGTAGCGGGTTGGGGCCACTGGTCTAATGGTACCCCGTCCAATTCGTGGTACCGCAAACGCCAGACATCAGGCCCTTTCTTCTGGGATGTACGGTCTGCGAGGCCGTAAGACACCGCAAGGTCTGCAAGGTTGAAGCGCAGGCGTTGAGAAGCGATAGGGTCCGACATGCGTCCGTCAGCGATGGAGATTAGCTTCTCCCTAACTGCGGTATCCAGCACCCTGCCGTCGGCGTAGGCGCGGAAGATGCTGGCGAGTAGACTGTTGTCGTGGTTAGCCAGCACACCAAAGTCGAATGGCGCATTGTGGGCCAACAACGTGGTGTCTGGGTCATCTAGTAGGCCGCGCATGACCTCTGCGCCGCCGTCTGCGAGGGCAATAGCCTTCCAAGCCACACCATCGCGCTTGATGATGGCCTTGCCCTCTTTCTCCAGCGCCACCAACGCAGCGGGGGGAGGGGTGTGTCTCCCGCGACCGGCGAAGGTGACGCACACAAGGCGGGGAGCCTTGCGCACCATGTAGGTGGACTTCTCGTATTGGTAGGTGGGCATACGATAGGTCTCGGTATCCCAAGCAACAACGCGCCTGTTCATCAAGCAACCCGCTCCGAGACCTCGGAAGGGCGGGGACTTCATATAGCCTTGGGTCATAATCCAATCGGGCGCGTTCAAGGTACCTCCAATGAAAAGACCCCGCCTGAAGGAGAGTACAGACGGGGCCTTGGGGTGCAAGCTCGGGTATCAGCCTGCGAAAGTCCATCCATTGTCGGTCATGGCCGCCTTCACGCCCTCTTCGATGTTGCCATCGGATGCCATGTGCTCGGACACATCGCCAGCGTTGAAGTAGACGAGCTTAAAGCCCTTCTTGTCGGTCTTGCGCACCTTGTTGCCATCTGCATCGAGGACAGGACGCCAGCCAGCGTCGGTCTTCTCGTTCTGGAAGCGAGGGGTAACCTCAAGAGCGAAAATGTCGCCCATATCGGTGTTCTCGCCCGAGTCTTGTGGGAAGATAGTTTCGTAGGCTTCTTGAACGCGCTTGTTAATGCGGGTTGTAATGATTCCAGCGGCCTCGTCATCATCGAGGTCACCGGGGACCTTGGTGCTTACGCCCATGGCCGTCGCGGCACGCTTGGCAAACTCAAGCGCAGTCTCGTCGTCTTCGCGCTGGAAGCTGCGTGGTCCGGGGATGCCCTGCGCCGCACATGCGATGATGTGGTAGGTTGGGTCCTCGTACTTGGCCACACCAGTGTGGAAGCAGGCGATAGAAGCCTTGTCTCCGGGTGTGAACTCACTGCTGGGTGCGCTGGCAACAATCTCTACGTCGCTGAAGGTAGCTGGTCCAAAGCCGGAAAGGTCCTTGGTAACTGACTTCACGATGCGCGCGAAATACTGGCCGCCCTCCTGAAAACGTGGGAGGTCAACGTACTTCTTACCAGACGACTTGAAAAATGACGGAATCATGCTCTTTTTTCCTCTTGTGCAATAAGCACTTTGTGGGTGTTGTTGCCTCTGCCAGAAAGGGCTTTGGCTTCATTTGTTAGGTGCGTAAAACGCATCTTCAGATAGTTCGATGGGAGCAGGGTGTCCACAACTACATTATGTTTTTGTTCTCCACGGTGGGCTCGCCCTAGCAGTTGTTCCAGTTTCTCCGCGTTAGATGGCAGTTCCAAAATAATTTGGTACGGCCACGCTTGGAGGTTCTTACCGGTGCCGTGGACTGCGATGGACAACGCCGCGTGGGTCACGTCGTCGGAAGGTGGGTCAGTGCCCGCGCCGTAGGTTGGGAGAGAAAGACGCTTCAAAAGCGGTTCTACAGCGCGGGCACTTGAGTACCATAGTATGGCACGAGTAGTTTGCAAGGCCCTTCCGACCTCCGCTTTTATGATACTTTCATCCAGCCATACCACCTCGGACTTCGGCTCCACGTCATCCTTGATGGGCTTCCACCGCTGCCACGCCGCTACGGTGTGGGGGTGTGCGGTACCCTCCTCGCAGGCGTCAATGACGCGGGCCATGCTGTCAAGGTCATGCCCTTGGATGTAGTGTAGCTGCCGCCGTAGAGCGCGAGACCACGCCGTGCGCTCCTGCCTCCACTCCCGCGAGCCGGGTGGCCATATTGGGCGGTAGTAGAAGCCCATGGAGAGCGTTCTGGCGTGCCGGTGTATGTCCAAGGCGTCCACTATCTCCGTACCGTCAGGAAGCTCCCAGAGCCCTTCTAGGCGCTCTAGAGCGGTCTTCACGGCCTCGGTGGGCTCTACCACCGCAGACCTAATGGTGAGCGCCGCAGGCACCTTCCTCGGCTTGGGGGCGACGACGCCGGGTGTGGTGAGGTACCTCATGCGGACAGCGCGGCGGCATCCTTCCGTGGTGGTCTTACAGAAGGGGTCGCCGTGGCTTTTCGCCCACTGCACGATGTCCTTGAAAAAGCCCGCCCTATGCCCTTTTCTGGAGACGGCATTGTGGTCTAGCACCTGCGCCCACGAGTACAGGACGTCCGTGTCCATGGGAAGCCAGCAGTCCTCTCGCAGCGCCACCATCGCGAGATGTGCCGTAGCGGAGACGGACTTTTTGTGTAGCGTGCCTGACATGACGATTACGCGGCACTTATCCCAATTATCGCCCATGTAGGCGAGGAACCTCTTGGTGCGCGCGGAGGTTCTATCCGCTAGGTTGTGGGCTTCGTCCAGAATGAGAAGGTCAGGTTGAAGCTCCTGAAGGGCACGGTGATGCTTCTTGTTCGATAGAGTTGTGTACGCCAGAAGCTGCGGAATGTGCCCTTCAATCTCTGGAAACATGGGAAGGAACTTTGCAATTTCGGTCTCCCCTTGGCGCACCAAGCTCGGCTCTGTCATCATCACCGGGCGCTTGGCGCCTGCGATGTAGGCCGACAATAGCCCGATGAGGAACTTACCGCCGCCCACCGGGACATCGACGTAGATGCCCTTGGGGAACGCTTGCCCCGCCAAGACATCCAGCGCGCGCTGCTGGGTGGGCCACAAGTGCTGACGCCAGTGTTCTGGGATGCGTTTAGGTACAGGACGGCTCTGCCCTACGATGGGCACGCCCACTATTCTTCTGGCTTCGCTCACGATAGTAGCCTTGACAACCCTTCAATCGCTTGCTGTGGCACTACAGCGTTGCCCAGAATCTGTAAGGAAAGCCGCCTGAAAGGTTCCTTATCAGCCATAGGTACCACCCTAGGCTCCTCCCAATCGTGCGGGTCAAGGTGCCTAGCGGCAGGCCATTTGTCCATTTCAATGGCCAGAGCCTCGTTTTGCTCCTCAATCCACATCGCAGGGTAGCCCATAAGCTGGCAGACCCACCGACTGTTGAGCTTCACATCGAAGCGGTCAAGGTCCCAGCATACGACGTCACGGAGGGCCGGTCGGGAGTTTTTCAGCACCTTCCGAGAACCCCCGGCATCCGCGTGCAGGACGGTAGGCCACCGCTTACCCGCCTCCAGTTTTGGGGGTAGACCCGTAATAATCACGTCGCGGGAAGCGGCGCCGCGCTCGAAGAGGGTGAACACCCTGCGCCGTAGGTGAGTGGCGCCCACATGCGCAGCGCCAATGCTAATACCCGCAGTGCCGTAGCCAAGGTCCTCGAAAGCCGCGCTGCAAACCGACCAATTCTTATCGTGAGCCAAGGCGGTCACATTCTCAAGCACCACGTATCGGGGGGCGACCTGCTTGACGCAGCGCAGAAGCTCCAGCCATAGGCCGCTTCTTTTGCCGCTCAAACCTGCTCTTTTGCCTGACGAACTCAAGTCCTGACAGGGGAAGCCACCGGTCACGACGTCCGCCTGCGGGAACTCGGCAATATCGCGGATGTCTGCGATGTGGTGCTCGCCTCCCGCCCACTGCCTTTGGCGGATGTCTCTCATCAAACCTTTCTTTCTGCCGGGTACATCAAGGTCGTAGGTGTACGCCACATCAGCGCCAAGCACCTTCTCTACGGCCACGTCGAGACCGCCTACACCAGAAAACAGTGATAGAATCTTCATTTCACTTCTCGCAGGATTTCGCTTCTTTCAAGCTGATTTTCAAGGGATTCATACAGACGCGCTTCTTCAACAAAAACCTCTGGATGTTCAGGTCGAAGCACGGCAAGCGTCAAGTGGCGAGGCATGGCGTAGTAGATTACATTGTCCACACGCCGAGGTGCGCCTTCAGCCAACGCTCTTGTGATGGCCGTGGTGACCTGTTCGGGCTCGTATGCCGTGCTGCACACGTTGTTGACGTATGCTGCGACGTTGCTGCCCGCTGCTGCCCAGATCACGCCATCCCTAACCGTGGCCACCTTGGGCGCACTCTGCGTGGCCGCCGCCTGTCCCACGGACTTTAGCGTGTCGCGTAGGATGCCTTGAAGCAGCGCCGTGATGTGCCACTGGCCGATGTTTGCGGGTACCAGAAAACGGTCACCCTTGTGCTTCACGTTGTGGTTCTGCTCTAGCCAAGAGATGTGCTCTGGGAGCTTTCCGGGAATGGGGCCATCAGGTGCGTCGATGGTTACCCAGTCCTCGGTGTATCCGCGTCCGCCCTTGGCTGTCAGCAGGTCCTTGGCTGCGCGACCTGCGCGTACATGGAGAACGCGGGTGGCCACCGCCTCGAAGTCGGCCAAGGTGCGCGTGTCCTGAACCGGGATTGGTCGGGGGTTATTCGACGTGGCGATGATGCGGTAGTTGCCCACCATGGGGATGGGGTCCACACCTTTCTGCTCAATCTCAATGGCGCCACCCGCAGCAATCTCACGGAAGCGCATAGAGACCGGCACAGCACCCTTATCGTCAGGTACACCCTCGGAAAGGTGAATGAGCGCGCTGTTCATCAGCGAGGCGTTGAACTTGCTCAAAGCCTTGGAGAACTCTGCCTTACCACCGAACATCTGCGTAAGCGCAGCGGCCAACATGTCCTTACCGGCGCCGCCAACACCCTGAAGGATTAGCGCGGTGGTGGGGTACTCGATTTTGCGGCATGTAGCCAGCCAATCAAAGAACTTCTCTTTGGTCTCTTCCTTGGCGTTGTCTGCCACCAGCGCGTTCAGCCACTCTTCGACCTCTGGGTGGTGCTTCGCCGGGATGTCTGGGAGCGCAGCGACCCCCACCCTCAAGATGTTGATGCCGTCGCGTTGGACCAAGGTGCTGCGCTTCGCGCCAAGGACGTACTCTACCTTGTGCGCAAAAATGCCGCATGTACGCAGAATCTCATGGACAGGAAGTGTTTGGTTCTTGTCGTTGAGTGTCTGCGCGGGGTGGTAGCGCACCACCTGCGATAGGAAGGTCTGGGTGTCGGTGAGCGCACCGCCGTAGGACCTCTTCTGGGGGTTGTAGATGAACCGTGCGCGGTTGGTGTAGACCACGGCGGGGGTGTTGTCCTTGGTCGCCTCAAGCGCCACCAGAGCGCGTGTCTGGTTGACCTCCAGCGTGGCCTTACTGCGGGCCTCCGCTCGCAGGCACATGCCCAGAGTCTCCCCCAGAGCTTCCTTTGGTGGGGTGCCCTTACTCTTGGCGATGGAATCCCACAAGGCACCCAACACCTCTGCCGCGTCCGGCACATAGCCGGTTGCCCGCGCAAAATGGTAGAGAGAATTGATGAAGCGGTAGGTGGTGTTGTTTCGGTCGCCGGAGTCGAAGAAAACCTTGCCCTTCAGCACCTTTTCGGCCATGCGGCGCGAACCACGAGGGCCACCCACGGACATGGCCTTCAGGAGCTTCGTGACACGCTCGGATGTCTCTGGCTTCTCGGAGGGCAGCGCCATCTCGCGCTCTTCAACCCTCGCCTGAATCTCTTGCTCTGCGGAGTGCAGGTCTGTCAGGCCGGGGTACCATTCCATCCACGGGTCAGGCACATGCAGAAAGGCTTGGTCTACCGTGCTCTTTCCGTCGCGCACAACATGAGGGAGGCGCATAAGGCGGTCCCACTGGAGGTACGACTCGTCCAAGTCCAAGGGTGCAAGCACCTTACGGACAGCGCGCTCAACGTAGCGTCCTGCGACGCGGGCAATCTTCTCGAAATCATCGAGGCGCACAAGCTGTCGTAGCTTGAAGATTACGCGCATCCCACGACGGGTCGCGTACACCGCAGCTTCGGGTACCATCTGGGAGACGGCCTCCACCCACTTCTGGGCTTCGCTATCATCGGACCAAGGCTCATGCGGGTTACGGTCAAGGTCAATCAGGACGGCTGCCATGAAGATGTCGCCACCTTCGCGCCGGATGCTCTCGATGCCAGCGGCGGACGCCTTGCGACCAAGGCGCGGCATGTGGTCTACAACCGAACCATCGGTGTCCACCATAATGTAGCCGGTGATGAACGCATCGTGGTCGAAGCTACTCCAGAGGGCTTCCTCCAAAGTGTACGTCTTAACTACATCAGCCGACTCACCCCGCCATGCTGGAGTTTTGACGCCGTTAAATACTGGGTGCTTCACGGATTCTCCTTCGGGTCCAATTCACCTATCCGTGGGTTCCTCTGACTGCAACCATGTGGTCAGAGTAGTGGGCTCCATAACGGCCTCTGAAGCCCTCTGGAGCATGGTATCAATATCTTGGGTGCCCCGCATGGGGTACATGTCTGCGATGCCTCGTAGGGCCGTTTCTGCCCGTTTCAGAAGGGGTGGCGTTACCCGCGCCAAGTGACCCTTCTGCTTTCGTCGTTTGTGAATGTACGCCGCAAGCGCGTCGATTCTAGCAAGCGATTGAAGGCTTTTAACCCTAGCTTCAAAGCGTTTGCTGAACGTGGTGATACGACGTCCCGGCATGTGTGCAACGGGCCGTCCGGTGGTGGCGTACCACATCGACCCGTTGCTGGTGGTGACCAAACCGCCCTTGACTTCCGTGACCTGAAGGACGCCTTCGACCTCCTGACCACGGAAGACCACCACCCACTCGCCCGGTGTTACCACGGGCAGTGCGTAATCAGCCGCGCGCCAGCGCCAGCGAAGCACTCCACGATGGGCAGCGCGTCGTACTGGGTGCGGGCGGGCAGGTAGAACTCACCCTCCGGCAGGCCCGTGTTGGCGATGGTCCGCTGAAGCAGGTTGGTGAAGGCGCTGGTTCCCCGACCGTAGCCCGCCTCACGCCAATGCTGGCAGTTGGCGTCGTCGGGGTGCATCCGCACCTTCTCCAGTACCTTCGGGGCGAGCGTGTCAAGGTACCGCTCAATGCTTTGAATCTTGCCGCCACGGTCGATGCAGCCGACGTAGAGGGTGGTGCCCTTGGTCTGCACTGGGGTGGCCGTCGCCATCTCCTGCTCCAGACGCGAGACCTCCGCACGCAGGCTCTTGGCGTCTTCGCGCGCCTTGGCCGCGTTGCGTTGGGTGGCCTCCAGCTTGGCTTTGAGGTCCGTTACCTCTGCGTCGTCTCCGCTGTCCGCTGCGCTCTCCGCTGCGATGCGGCGCTCCAGCAGGCTAGAGAAATTCAGGTAGCTCTCACCATCGAGCTTGCCCTTCAACAATTCGAGGGCTTCGTCGTAGTCTTTCACTTCGCTCAAGCTCACGGTATCCTCCACGGGCGCGGCAACGGTGTCGCCCATCTGGAAGTCTGCGCACTGGCCAAGGATGTCCAACGCCTTCTCTTTCAACTTCTTGCCGAGACGACCCACGGCTCCGCTCTCCTTCAACTCGCGCTTCAGGACCTCATCGGTAATGGGCTCTCCGCCTAGCTTTAGGAAGAGCACCCGCTTCATGCCGATGCGCCATGCGTCATCGAGGTCCATGTCGTCAATAGGTGTGCGCATGTCCTGCTGGTCCAGAATCTCACCCAGCGCCGTGGCCTTGGCGCCTTCAGCGATGCGCATGGCGTTGAGAAGCACCCGGAAAGGCGCCTGCTGACAGGCTGCGCGGAAGGCGCCCATTGGCAAGGAAAGAAGCTCCTTTGCACGGTCACCTTCAGTTTGGGTATCGTCCATGGCCGCGAGCAGAATCTCCAAAGGAGAGGTAAGAAGCTGGTCCTCGGTAAGCGCAAGCGCCTCGTTGACGTCGATGCTTTCGGGGAAGGCCATCGGCACGTCTTCGGCCAGCATAGCCACGTTGCCTAGCCAATCCATGGAGAGGCCCTTCTGGGCGAGGATGGGCATGATGTCCTCGAAGGGCACTGCAAACTCGCAGCCTCGGAACTGCGCTTCCACATCCGTGACCACATCGCGGATGAACGCGGGGGTCACCGTGTCCTCGTCATGTGGGTGCATGTCCGGGGACTGGACCTTGGTCTCTGGTGTTGGTGCGTTTTCAAGGGTTGCTTTGGCTTTATCGGGCGTTGTGCCCATCTTATCCCAGAATCCCATATTACCTCCTTGGGAATCAAATGATGAAATAGCATCGAAGAACTTGGGTTTTTCTCTAGCGGTACAAAATTGGGCAGCAGGGCATATGCCACCGAACCGACGACAATAGCTTGTATTGGCTTCGACCCCTTCAGGGGATGTCTCCCTAGCAGCTATCACCATAGCCTGTCCAATGTCTCGGTCGATTTTTCTCTGTAGGACAATGGCGTCGCGGGCGAAAAGAGTGTCCACACGCTGGGTACGGAGCGCGCTGCGGGATTGAATATAGTTGTGGGTGAAGAGAACATCGGTGCCCACGAAGGGATTGTCCTCGATGGCGGGCGAGGTCAGGACGTGCGCGTAGGACAGGCCCTGCGCATCCTGCGCCAGCTTCTCTGCGGTCGGTACGCCATAGCGCCCATCGAAGTTTGATTTCGTCTTGTGGTCCAGAATCCACAAACCATCGAAGCCATCGGGGGCCATGTGGTGGTCGGTGTCAATCTCTGGGTAAATGCCGAACCAGTCCAACTTACCCGCGAAGCGGATTCTCCCCTCCGGGCCTTCGTAGATGTTGATTTGCGGAGCGAAGACCTCCACCTTGCCGGTGCGCGGTGGGGGCAGGTGCTTGAAGCTCTGCACGGCGCGGTCGATGTGCTCCTGCCGAATATCGAGGGTATCACGTCCATCTTCGTAGCTGCCCGGTACAATGGTGTTGCCGGTCTTCAGGTAGATTTCGCAGACAAGGTGAACGCTGGAGCCGAAGGTCAGATGGTCCTTGACGGGCTCCTTCACACCATAGACGTACTTGTACCACCACCATCGAGGACAGCCCCGGTAGGCGCTGGAGGACGTTGGGGAGAAGCGAATCTCCTTACCGGTGGCGGATTTGGGCAAGTCGGACATTGGTCGCCTTATATTGATGACAGCAGTTTCTTTAGGCGCTTCTTCATATTGGTAGGAAGCACCTTCAGAATGCGTCGGCGCATAGCGCGCTTTGTCTCGCGATTGAGACAGGAGTTGTCTAGACCTCGGAGAGCTTCTGCCAAAGCTCGCGTCTCCTGCATGTTGGCAGGCGGGCGAGAAAAGGGGTCGTAACCTAGCTCTTCAAAGGTCAGAGGCATCGCCGGTCGCTGTACTCTACCGCCAAGAACGGAGCATCCATGCCGCCTGTCTCTGCGATACTGCTGGTTGCTTCCTCGATTTCTGCGATGTCCATCGCCTCGGTGACGATGATGTCCTGCACGACCTTGCGGTCTAGGTTGCGAAGCAGAGCATCTAGGAAGATAGTGGTAATTTCAGCGGCCTCTACGATGTTCACGGTACTCTCCAAGTGGCATAGTAACTAGCCCTCTACCGGGCAAGCGCACGGTAACGAGGGCGCCGGAAGACGGCAACGCACCATCGGCACGCACCCGATAATTCCAGCCGCGTGATTTAATCCAAGCGTTGGTGTCCTTGAGGATTTTCTTGGTATCAGGCGTAGAACCCGCCAGTGGTTTTATTTGGACCAGACCTTCTTCGCTGACCGAGGCGCCCTGCACACCTTCGCGCATCATTACAAAGGCGCGCACAATTTGGGTGTGGTCAGTGGGTATCGTCAAAGTCCACCTCGAAGCGGATGTAATGCTCGCAGTCCTTCTTGCTCCAGTGCGACTTGACGTAAGCGCGAAGTCCCGCCAAGTCCTCCAGAACCAGAATCTCTGCGCAGTACGGGCACTTAACGGTATCGTCCGGCAGCATGTTGATGTCGGGACTCTCCAACTGCGTGGTGCAGGATGGGCACTCCCAAGGCTTCGCCTTCCTCATTCCGACAACTCGTAGTGGGCGAAGAACGCCTGCTTGATGTCGCCGCGCTTCACCATACGCTTGAAGGTCGTGATGAGGGAGTGGTGCGAGGGCTCGCGGTCCATGGCGATAATGGCCTGCGAGGCGTACTGGATAATGTCAGCACGGCGCATAGGCTCTCCGACATTGGACATAACGGACTTGATGTGCTCTGCGATGGTCATTGAAACACCATAAGTAAGGGTAGGATGATTGTTATGATAATGGTCGCTACGAATAGCCAAGCCAGCATCAGAAAGTGCATAGTAGCGTGGTCATCACGCGGTGCCATGCGTCACCATTGTAATTCTGTCTTCTAGCCGCTCTAGCAGGGTCTGGGCATCGGGTACGAAAACCTCGTCAATAACGGCGCCCTCGTCTGCCACATGCTCTGCCATGTCCTCAAGGTAGCCCGTGTCGGTCTCAAAGACCTTCATGCTGCCGTCATCGAGGACGTCCACATCCGCATTGTGAGTGGCGTCGCCATCAAAGCGCACACGCCACACCCTGTGGTTGAGGGAGAGTGCCGCTACCAGTTCGGCGTCAATCAGTAGGGGTGCCAGCATGAAGCCTCCGGGTGCTGTCCCCAGAGGCATAGCCTGCCGAGGACGCCCCGTAAAGGGTTCAACTTGACCTGTCTGCTCTGAAAACCGCAGCCAGCGCCGCCCCGTGTGTTGCCCAAGCCAAGATGATTAGGGTTTTAAGGGTGCTATCTACGGCGCTCCAATCCACTAGATTGATTAGAACCATAACTCCCAGCATCCATATCGCCGCAGTGGCCACAAGTGCGTTGTGAATATATCTTTCGCTCATTGTACTCTTTGCTCCTTGATTTTCTCGTCTAGATATTCGAGTGCTGACTTTTGTGGGTTCTTGAATCCGGTGCCGATGATGGCGGAGGGGGCGATGAACCGCCCCTCAATGGCTAGGCGTAGGGCGAGGTGGTAGTCGAGCTTGCTATCGCAGCAATCCCTAACTACCTTTATCCAACCTAGAGAATCCATCCTGTTGAGCTTGCTCATTCCCACTCCCCCTCTGGGTTTGCCAGTTCGCAGAAGTCCAAGAGGTCCCTTGTCATGGCGCATGTGGCCATGGTCTTGGTGGGGTGGAACTCGTCCAGCGTTACCTCGTAGTCCAGCCAAGCGTAGTAGTTGTTGGTTGCGGACAACAGAGTCAGCCTAGCGCGGCCAAACTTGACCCAGAAGTGGTCCTTCACGATGCTGTCTACGACGGTGTTGCAGTAGTCCTCCCAAGTGAGCATGTCCTGCTCTTGGAACTCCTCTACAATCTTGTCCGCAATCTGGTGAAGAGCTTGCCAGTATTCCGTTTCGGTGTTCTCCATTTTGGTGAACGAAACTACATTAGGGAGAGTGCTCACGTCAGTTCCTTCCTCAACTTCAATCTCAAAACGCTGCGTGTTCATACTCACTCCTCGACCACAAAGGTCTTCTTGTCGGTTGCTAGATAGGTTGCGGTGTTCGCGTTGATGGTGCGGTAGGCGCCCTTCGCGGTATCGAAAACGGTGACCATGTTGAAGTTTGCGGGGTTCCAATTGAGCTTTCCTCCCTTGAGGTGGCTAGTGACTCCGCGTCGGCAGGTCATCTTGCGAAGCGTGCCGTCCTTCTTGCGGAAGTGAACGGTGAAGAACTGTCCTCCGGTGGTCGCCTTCATAACGAGGGTAACCATGGCTTCACGAGGAACTACGATTGGGTTGATTGTTGTCATGTCTGCTTTTTCCTTCTTTTCCGAGTTTCCAGCCTTTCAAGTAGGCAAGGTATAGTTTCTTATTCGCTAGTATTTTTACGCTCAATCCTCCACAATGGCGTTCAATGCCGTTTTCGTATCCAAGGTCAAAGGCTTCGGCAGCGGTCATGCGGTAAGCTCGCATCGCAGTGCTTCGAGGATGCGCTCAAGCTCTGGGAGCACTTGGTCGTCAAACCGCAGTAGCGTGCTCTCCTCGCAGTCTGCGATGCCGTCGTCAATCATCTCGACCACTTCTTCAATCACCGCACGCAGGTCATCCTCTGCAACCACTAGGGCATCGACCTCTTCAGGGACATTGTTGGAGACTGCGCGCACTGCGCTCAAGATGTCGGCGATTTGCTCAAGCGCCTTGGGCGCGTCGTTGAGGTAAACGTCAGCAATCTTGTCTGCCATGTCCGAGAAGAGGTTGGTGTAGGCTTGCATGTTGTTGCTCCGCGTGTTGGGTACCCCTCCCTCTTAATGACTCCTGAAGGGTACGTCAAAGGTATTTCTGAAAATAATTCCTATTCGCTGACCATCATGTTCCGAAGCGTACTTTCGAGAGTCACCAGCTTCAGGTTCAGGTCCACAAGCACATTGGCCGCCCTAGTCTGCTCAAGCAGAGTGTCTTCTTTGGCGATGGATTCCATGCACCACTGGCGCTTCTTGTTCAAGGTAACGATTTCCTTCTGCACTGTTGCGGCGCTTAATTGCATGGGTTTGACCTCACTTATTGGTTACTTCGTTGCGGACGGTTTCCCAGTCCACGCCAGAGTTGAGTTGTCGGCAGGCTTCCATCCCCAACTCCTTGGCGCGGGCGGGGCCGAAGACGTAGGCGGGGAAGTGCATCTGCCGACATGTGCTTTCATCGGTGACAATCCAATAGGCGGAGTTGTCGAAGTTATCGAATGCGCGTCGTAGGGTATACATGGTCTCCTCACTTTACCCAGCGGTGGGCGAGGGTGGTGGCGCGTTCGATGAGGTCGTCCACATCAATACCAACGCCTTGGTGAAGGTAGTGCTCCTCAATGGCATCTGTCAGGGTGTCAACAATATCAATGAAGGGGCTTTCCCAGTTCAGTCCGTAGTCTTCCAGTGCTTTGTTGGCCTCTGCCTTGGTGAATCTCAACATGTCTCCTCCAGCCATTCGCGTACTTTGAGGTCGATGGTGCCTCGGGTTTTGAATCGTCTTGTGCTCTCGCGTACTCGGTATTCGCCTTTCTTGTCCTTCTCGCAAAACTGAAGTAGAAAGTCGCCTTTCGGATAGCACCAAATGATGGCCATGCGCTCATCGGTCTGGTGCTGCTCAACGACGGTGCCGTTGTTAAACTCGGTGGTGTCTACGAACCAATCGGTGATGGAGACGGCAGGGCCGGGGGAGAGCGCCGCTGCGTCGTCCCAAGACAGTGTGCCGTCCAGTAGGGCGCGGACCTGCTCGTCGGTCATCTTCGATACGTTTACGGTGTTGTTGTCAGTCATGGTGTCTCCAAAGGTGCGGCCCCCGCAGGGGCGCTTCTCAGCCTACTCATCATCAAACCCCTTCGACATCTCATCAATAATATGCGCAGCGACCAACGCAGCGATCTCGTTCTTGGCCGCAAGCATCAGCGGCGCCGTGCAATGCACCTCACTCGACACCTCAGCCGATCCGGCCTCATCATCAATGACAAACAACGTGCGGATCGTTGTCTCTACTTCAAACTCCATTGCCGCCCCCTGTGGCTGCACGCTGGCGCCGTAGCCAGCGCATGATCCCCTCATGGTAAGAATACGCTAAGGAGCGCTGCCCCTGATTGCTGATCATTATGCGCGCATCGTCTAGGTTGTCAAAGAACCCGCCTTCAATCAGCACAGCAGGCCCTACAGTGCGCGTCAAGATCGCAAAGCTCGCCTCATGATCCTTTTGTCCATCTCTGCCCGCGTTGCACTGCATCCCGTGCCCGTCGTAGGTCACCAGCGCCCACCATAGATCGCGGGCTAGGCCGTCGCTCCGTGTCTCGCCGGGTGAGGTCCACAAAGAGATCCCGCGGTGCGGCTGCCCGTCGCCCGTGCTCGTCCGGCTCAATGCGTTAGCGTGCACGGAGATCAAGGGGCTGTTGGGGCGCTGTCTGTACATCACGTTAGCCCGTGCCACGCGATGCGCTAGCGGTACGTCTTGCTGTGCCAGTTCAAGCCATGAGGGCGCCCTGTGCCACTCTTTGCCGGCTACACAGTCGAACACATCAACGCCCGCGCGCAACAGCCAGCGGATCAACCGTGCAGCGACGCACCGGTTCACAATGCCCTCACCCACCCACAGGCCGGCGCTGAGGTGGTGGTATTGCTTGCCGCTCGTCTGATATGTGCCCGTGTAGATCCCGCCGTGGCCATAATCCACGATCACCAAGTCGCGGACCTGCTCGTCGGTCATCTTCGATACGTTTACGGTGTTGTTGTCAGTCATGGTGTCTCTCCTGTAGTTCAGTTGCTACCGGTCAAGTGGTTGTTCGCCCGTTGGCAGCGGTTAGCCATGCGCGTGTTGCCGTCACACTCGAAGTCGAAAGCGAGTTGCCAGAGCACGGTAGTAAGGCGGGCTTCCACTTCGATTTCGATCTGCTCTAGAGCTTTCCTTCCGTCCTTGCGGTAGACAGCAGAGATGATGCGGTTGGCCAACTGTGTGTCAGTGATGTTCAGTCCGTAAAATGCTGCCAAGGTTCCGGTGGTGTCGTTCATGTTGTCGCTCCGTGTAGGGGGTACCCCTCCCTCTTAATGACTCCTGAAGGGTACGTCAAAGGTTTGGGCGAAAATAATTTCTATTTCTTCTTTTTGCCCTTACGAGGCGGCTTATGGGTATTCCACAAGGCCAGCGGCTCCAAGGCGCGAAGGGCGAAGGGGGTGGCCGTTAGTCCCTCAACGGTGAAGTCCGGCGTGTCCGGCGCACTTACCACCACCCGCACAAGCGGAGCTTCCACGGATATCAGCGCCTGCTCCGGTCCTTCGCAGGGCTCCCCATTGACGGACCAGCGCACTTCCTCTGGCGAGGCGTAGAGGGCGATGGTGCCGCTCATCCCGAGATAAACCAGCCCTCGCGGGTGGGCCTCCACGAGAGGTCGCAGATGTGCTCATCATTCTTATCGAAGCACTGCGCACACATGCGCCCCTCGGACACCGTGATGCTGGTGACCACCCTACTCTTCTCCCGGTGGCCGCCGATGCTCTGCAAGATGGCGTCCGCCATGATGGTGTTGATTTTGTTCTGCCGGGTGTGTGGCTTGTTTACGACGCCACCATCGCAGGCTTGGATGGTGTGCCATGGGCTCATCAGGGTCATTGGTTCTCTCCTTGGTTGGATGTGGTTAGGCCAGCGCCTTTTCTAGTTCGTTGGCGATGCTGCGGAGGCTTTGGGCGCAGATGCCCGCAAGTTCGCGATGGGGCACCATCTGCCAGTTGGTGTTGGAGTTGTTATCGCAGAGTGCGCTCACCAATAGCTTGGCGTCCTCCCGGTTGAAGAGCACCATGTCGCAGAGGTGGCTTTGGATGGGACGTGCGCGGTAGGCGTCGCCCTCGCGGTCAATGGCTAGACTGCAGGTCGCGTCCACAATGGCGAAGGGTGCGGAGGTGATGGCGCTGCCGCCCCATGAGTTCTCCCGCTCTTGGCGTGCCTCGAAATCGTTGGCTTGCTCGCGCATTTCTTTGATTTGGTTGGCGAGAAATGCTGTTTGCTTTGCGTCCATGGTGTTGCTCCGTGTGTTGGGTACCCCTCCCTTTTAATGACTCCGAAGGGGTACGTCAACGACGTGGGCGAAAATAATTTAGTTTTCTAAATTAAGGGCGTTCGCCGGTACTGTTCCGTCGTCGCCCATCGCCTCGATGGCCATGCTGATACACTCCAGCGCCACGCTGATGTCCATGCGCACATCCTTATAGGTGATGTAGTCCTTGGGGCAGGACTCCCTTGCGAGGGCGATGTAGTACATGGCCGCCTTGCAGTGGCGGATGGTCTCGAAGTAGCGGGGGTCCGCTGCGGTTTTTGCGTCTCGGTCGCTCATAGTGTACCTCCAAAGTTAATTCGCGTAGACTGAAAGTTGAAGAAGCCGCTTTTCACAAGTGTGCGAAGGCAGCGGTGGGAGATGTAGAGGTCGTCATAATTGCAGGCGTCGCTGTCCGCACCAAAAGACCACACGGCCACACCCTTTAGGTCCGCCGTGTTTGACTCCATCGTATACATCCAAAGGTCCGGGCGACCCTCGCGTGCGTGGGACCTAGGGGTCTTGGGTGTGAACTGCATCGCCGGAAGAAGGAAGGGGCGGATGACATCTGCGATGGGGTGGTAGAGTTTGCAGGCGGCGCTTTCATCGCGGGACACATGCTTGGGCTTGTCGGCGTGCGCGCTCATAATACGAGGGTTCTCCCCTCTGGCGCCGTACACCCGCATCTGACGGAAGTGGGTGGGTGAATGGTAGAGGGTGGAACGCTTACTGTTACTGCGTGCGCTATCGTCCTCTTCCTTACTAGCTTTTCCGTCCTCGGACACCTCGGTGTAAAGCGTGGAGTTCTGCGTATCCGGGCGATGGCGGTAGTCCACCCGCTTCCTTTTCTGCTGCTGGCTATCTTCCTTCAATGCGTCGTTGAGAGATGAGAGGAAACTGCTGCTCAAACCTGCGTTTTGGGTAGTCATATACGCTCCTTTTAGTGTACCCCATAGTTGGGGGTGAGCCCCTAACGGTGAGGTGGAAAATCGTCAAGGAGATTTCGCCTTCAGAGGCAAGATCGTTAAATGGGTTTTTCAGGATTTAAGGTGGTGTCCCCTTGATATGGAGCGCAAAAGCGTCAAAATAATAAATCACGATTAGCTAAATTTATTATTTTGACGCCTTTGGTGCTCCATAACGCGGGGGCAGGCCCTGACAGGACACGTACCCTTTAGAACAGTTGAAGCTGCGTTTTCAGCACGAGTGTTACCTATATACGGATATTTTTTCTCAAGTCAGTGGGAGAGAAAAACTTGATACTTAAATAAGAGATAAGAAAAATCACTTCGGGCATATAGAGGCAATTTGAAAAAAATATCCATATATTGGGTACGTCAAAAAAACGTGTTCTGATTTTCGGCCCCCATCAGCCGCCCGCCGACAGGCGAACGTGGCGCATGACGTACCATGTGTTAGGGTAGCGCCATGTCTTTTGAAGAGCCTCTACATCAGACGCCGGTCGCCTACCCACCCGCCCCAAGCGACGGCCCCCGTGTGCCTAGCATCTACAGCGCCAGCAAGGTACTGTCGGCGGCGAGGTCCATCGCCATGATGGCCACCAAGAAGGCGTCCTTCAATGCAGTGGGTCTACCCCGCGATGCGGCACATGAAATCCGCAAACGAGCCGATGAAGGAAGCGACCCATTTTGGACGTGGGCAGCGGAGGTGATGGACATCGCAGAGGCGCAGCCGCGCATCTTTGCAGCGCGGAGCTTGCACGAGCAAATCGCCCACGGCAATACCAACGCTACGAAGTTCTACCTAGAGCGTATGACCGAGGACTACTCCCCACCCGAGAGGCGTTCGGAAATTAGCGTGAACGGCACCGTCCAACATGGGCACATCCACGCCCACCTAGAGGAACTGCTGAAGGGTGCGCTACCGGGTCCGACGGTATTGGAGGGAGATGCCCCCGCCCTTGAGGGTCCGGTGAGCGGTGGCGTGGCGGGCATCATGGCAGCGGTGCAGAAAGCCACCGAAGAGGCAGAGCCAGACCTCGCCAACACCGACAAGTTTATCGAGGCAGAGCCCCACCCTGCCTTCCGCATCCAGAAGCCGGAAGACGACGATGCTAGTTGAGCCGGTCTATGCGCGAGATAAGATAGAGTACCTGCATGGCCTAGAGGGTGCCATCCTCCAGTTTGAGAAGGACAAGCCCAAGGACCCTGCTTGGCAGGCGCGAGATAACCTGCGTCAGGTGGCAGCGGTACATTCCCTAGCGGCGTTCGTCCAGTACACATGGCCGGTCACCCACCCCGGACGTGCCCTGATGTGGGGTCCGCACATCGACGTGGTGTGCTTCGCCTACGAGCAACTACTGTATGGGCGTGTGGAAGGGCACGAGCTTTTGGTGAACCTACCCCCGCGTTGCCTGAAGTCGATGCTCACCAACGTCACCATGTCTGCGTGGTTATGGCTACACAATCCCTCTGCCCAGATTATGACCATCTCCGGTAACCGGAAGGTGGCCTACCGTGACAACATCGCCACCCGTGACCTCATCATGTCCGACCGCTACCAGCGCCTGATGAAGACAGCGGTGGACCTGTTGGGTGAGCACGGCCTAGGACCGGGTGACTACTGGGAACTGTCCAAGGCCCAGAACCAGAAGGAGTCCTTCCAGAACACCATGCGCGGTAGCCGCATCGCCAACTCTGCCGACAGTAAAATCACCGGTATGGGTATGGACCTGCAAATCGTGGACGACATCGTGGACAAGTCGCAGGTGTTAGGTAGCCCCGCGCAGGTGGCAAACAACATGGCCAAGGCCGTTGCCCTCTACGAGGAGAAGCTATCTACTCGTATGAACTCACCGGGACGTAGCCCCCGCGTGATGATTATGCAGCGCCTCGCAGAAGCGGACCCCGGTGGACATGCGTTGGCCAGAGGTGTGTCCAACCTCATCCTCCCGTGGAACTACGACCCCGAACATCCGAACACCAGCCCCCTCGACTGGAGGAAGCACAAGGGTCAGCCCCTGATGCAGATGCCCAACAGCATCTACCCGCCCAAGGCTATCGAGTCTCGGCAGCGTCAGCTTGGAGACTACGGCTTCGCCTCCGAGTTTAATCAGCTACCTGCCCCCGCTGGTGGTGGCATGTTTCCGAAGGAGAACTGGAGCTTCTACAAGGGCGACGGTCGCTCCTTGGTGGAGCACACGAAGGGGCGTGGTGCTAACGTCTACCTGTCCATGGACTGCGCCAGTAAGGATGGTGACGCCAACGACTTCACCGTGGCCTCTATCATCCTGCACTGGAACGATGACCTGTACGTCGTGGAGCAGCATCGGGTGAAGGTGGACATGACCGGTCTGCTAGACCTGTACGATTCCCTGCATGAGTCTTGGGGTGAGCACATCACCAAGGTCCTCATCGAGGATGCCTCCAACGGTACCGCTCTGCTACAGCTTCGCCCCGGTCATGGGATGAAGCCTCAGCGGCACGGCGGCAAAGAGACCCGCGCCTCCTACCTCCAGCCCTACCATGCACGAGGTGGACTGCTCCTACCTGACGGTAGGTCTTGGACCCGCCTCTGCATTCGGGAGTTTGCCCTCTTCCCACGCGGTGCTTACGATGACCAAGTGGACGCCTTGGCGCAGGTCGCAGTCTACATCGCCACCAGTAAAAGGTCCGGCGCACACACTGGTGCAGCCAAGAAAAGAATCAGTGTCTTCCAGCGTATGCTCGGCAGAACGCTAGGTTGAACCTGCTTTTATCCACTGCTCGAAAAGGTAGGTTAATCCTTAAATATGTTCTACCTAACTAACGTAGTTCTCTATGGATTAACGTGGGCATCAAATGCTCTGGCAAAAAAATGTATTGCCGAAAACGTAGGTTCTATCGTTGTAACTAAAAAGGCGCCGCCAATATAATGGCGCGGCGGGTGCCCTGCAATAATGAAAATAATAGTTATGTAATTACGGCCTTGCTACGCCCATTTTCGCCGACTGTATTTTAATACGGCGAAGGGGGTGGGGGTCCTAATTTGAAAAGCCCTATGGGGGAGGGGTACCCCCTCTGCCCAGCCCCTTAAATAAGAGGGGTGGGGGGGTAGGGGGTGGGGGGTCAATTTTCAAAATGCACCCCCCCTAGGGGTACCCCCTCTGAAAAGTTACCCACATGTCACATAGCTGACACATGCGAGGTGGCCCTGCGGTGCGTGGCCCCTGCCCTTGTGGCGCCATGGTGTATTGGCCCTGTAGGCGCCAGCGGTATGGCAGGGTGTGGGCCTGTAACTTCGTACTGTATTACCTTGAAAAAAACTGGAAACCCCCTATAAGGGCCTAGCGCGCGGCGCCTTAAAATTACGGAGTTTGCGCGGACGTTTTTCGCAGCGAACCGAAAAAAACTGGAGACCCCCTATAAGGGCTTTTTTACGCTTTTGAAAAAATTTTTTCAAAAAAAAAATGTGACAATTGTGTGACATTTGTGTGACATTTGTGTGACAATCGTGTGACAAAATTGTCACACAATCGTCACACAACTGTCACACAATCGTCACGTGACAATCGTGTGACAATTGTGTGACGATTGTGTGACGATTGTGTGACGAAATTTTCACACAAATGTCACATGTGACAATCGTGTGACAATTTTGTCAAGTGACAATTGTGTGACAATTGTGTGACGATTGTGTGACAATTTTGTCACCTAATTGTCACATGTGACAATCGTGTGACAATTTTGTCAAGTGACAATTGTGTGACGATTGTGTGACGATTGTGTGACATTTTGGTGTCGGCGTTGTCACACAACTGTCACACAAGATCGGGTCCGATCGTGTTAAAAAAAATTGGGGGAGTGCGTTTTGAACTTGCCAAGTGCCTTGACATTCCTTTGACATGTGCGGCGCTCGCTTGTGGTACGATGAGGGGACGTGTCGCGCGCGGGACGTGTCGTGTCGTGTTGACATTCCTTTGACACGCGCGGCGCCCGCGTATGGTATCGCGCGCGCGCGTCCACCCTTAGACCCGATGTGGAATCGTCCAGGCGGATAGACCCGCCGATATAGCGGCGCCAATCTACCATATCGAAGACCCTAGCCGAAAGTGGGCTTCGGACGCCCGATACCGGTAAATGTCAAGCGAATGTAAATCACCCTACCGGGTATGGGTGCGCCTGATTACATGGAGGGTGTACCCAACACACGGAGCCAACATCATGAGCAACGCAACCCACCCCGTCAGCGCACACATCGCACACATTGACCGCGCGGCTGCGCTGCCTTCTATCGCTATCCTGCGGATCCTTGCCAAGGACCTGCACAAGCTGGCGACGGGCGGCACCGTCGATCCCGATGTGGCTGCGATGTACGCAGGGTACACCCGAGGCCAGATCCGATACATGGCGGACTACTCCCTCAAGGCGTTCGAGACCCGCCTCATGCAACGGTGGAGCTGACCTCCACCCCTTGACCCCTTGACCCCTTGACCTAGTGAGGACCCTATGACCCTATATAAACCACATCACCGCGCGCCTGAAGTAATGCCGCACCCCGCCGATCTAGCCTTGCAAGGTATTGCCGGCGCCGGGTGGTACGGCGCGGCACATGAGACGATCAAGGAATACGCGGCGACCCATGGGCACGACGTGCAGCGGGTAGCCGATATTCTGGCCATCACAAGCCCACGTCAGACGGTCGCGCGCAACGTCCAGCTTGCGCATGCATACCTGACCGATCGTAGCGTGGCGGGTGTGATGCGAGGGATACGCGCGGCGCTTGAACACTACGAAGAGACGGGTGAGATCCGAGGACCCAAAACAGGCGCGTTCTCTCGCGCCCTCACGGGGTCCCCTGACGCTGTTGTGATCGACGTGTGGATGTACCGCGCCCTCGGCTATGACTGGCCGTCTATGACCCCCACACGCTACGCTATGGCGTGCGACGCGGTGAGGTCCCTAGCGGCTACCGTCAAGGACCCCGACACGGGGCACACCCTCACACCCGCCGAGACACAAGCTGCAGTCTGGTGTGGCGTGCGGCTAGTCCACCGATGCACCACACATGCACCCCTTGTAATGGAGGCATGATAGATAACGTCCGTAACATCGCAGGATGTATGACAGAACTTATATGGTACGCGGTGCTGCTCCTAATACTCTTCGGATGTTAGGGGCACCCGCCCAAAGTGGAGTATTGACCTATGGAATTCCAAGACGTAACGATAGAATGTAGCCCGTGGCTGCGAGAGTTTACACTAACCGCCGATATACCGGCTTTAGACCTAGTCTTTCGGCAGACTGTAATTGTGGAGGATTACGATCACTACCCGTCCGAAGACGCCGATCTATACTCGCCCGGACACGGGGAATACACCGAAGTGACGCGTTCTACCGAAACAATGGAGGTCTGGCGAGAGTCTACAGGCGAGCCCGTGCTACCCCTATACAATGACAAGATCGAACGGGCATTAATTACACAAGGGATAGAAGAGGAGTTCTGGCTATCCATCGACAATACAATGACATCATACCTTACAGACCGGGCGGAATATTATGTGTGAGATCGTCGTGCTATCCGTATCCGTCGCATATATTACAGTGCTTCTCATCGCGCGCCCTATCGTGCGCCATATCCAAGGGAGAACCCCATGAACCTACCACATACACTTTATTGGGAAGAGATCCGAGACCTAGCAGAGACCGTATTACAAGAGGATGAACAGTTGTGGTATGACACGGCGATGGAGCTTGTAGACAATCACCAATATGTGATCTACACCTTCTATTCTTTACGGGTCCTCTGTTACACCGACAACTTGCAAGCATGGAGGGACCTAGACGCGGACCTCAACGCGGTACACTGCCCCGTCGCTGTAATGGCTTACAGTGCTATGCTTACCGATGTAATGGATAGGGTGCACATGTTGAATACGCGCGACGTATGGACGCGGGTTGAGTGATTACAGACCACGGGTGGGGGTGGGGGTGGGGGTGTATTGCAACCCCCACCCGTGGTACCACCCAACACCCTTGCAAGTGTACTGTAATTGTCAAGTGTAATGTAATTGTCAAGTGTAATAAAAACCGGTGGCGGGTACACAAATGTATTAAATACGTAACAAGTGCTGGGCAACCGTACTCTCGTTAGGCCGATGCAATTCTGGCAAAATACCCCCAATACCATTAAATTGGCCTCCACCTAATTAAGGGGGCGACCATGCAATACCGCAACGTCTTCATCGACTACGGCCACGGCGGACTTTACAAGGGTAAGTACGCTAACTCGGGTAAGCAGTACACCTTCACTGACCGCGTCCCACATGTGTGGGTGGGCGAGGGCATCCTCAATAGATGTATCGCCGCCAAGGTCATCGCGGGGCTGTTGGAGCGCGGTGTGCGTGTCTTCGATGTGGTGGCCGCCAAGGAGTGGACGCACGCCCCCTCGTGGATGGAGTTGGAGCAGAGCGACGTTAGCCTGCAAGACCGCGTGGGCTACGCCAATGAGATTCACACACTCGCCCCCGGCATCTACGTCAGCATCCACGCCAATGCCATCGGCAGCACCATTCGCGGGCCAACACTCAAACCACGCG
>WLWF01000222.1_pt1 | contig 56737 bp, 43 predicted proteins | sample 6718331 | NCBI WGS metagenome assembly WLWF01 (sample SAMN12718692, study PRJNA515312) | sponge metagenome | isolation source: marine sponge | host: Mycale hentscheli | place: New Zealand: South Island, Marlborough, Capsize Point | collected 2003-05-01 | reverse complement strand
CGCGTTAAAGCAGATTCCAGATCTTTCTTCTCCGAGATGGTTTCGGCCTGCCATCCAAACCCCTGTGCGATGGCTACAAAATCTGGATAACGGGCATCTGGGGAAATTCCGTCACCCTGCCCGGAAGCCTCAGGATTTCCAACTGGCCCGAGATATGTGTGCGCCCGGTTCCCCTTAAAGAAGCGGTCTTCCCACTGAACAACCATACCTAAATGTTGGTTATTCAACAGGAGAACCTTAACGGGTATATTTTCGCATGTGCAGGTGGCGAATTCTTGAATGTTCATCAGGATACTACCGTCTCCATCGATATCAATGACGATATCATCCGGGCATCCGACTTTTGCACCCATCGCGGCAGGTAATCCAAAGCCCATCGTTCCAAGGCCGCTTGAAGAAAGCCACGTTCTCGGTCGCCGAAACTTGTAAAACTGCGCTGCCCACATTTGATGCTGGCCAACCCCAACAGCCACAACTGTATTTCGCTCTGCCGTCAGACGAGATAATTCTGCAATGGCCTCTTGAGCAAGAATACCTGGGTATGACTCGTCGAATGCGAAAGGGTCTTCTTCCTTCCAACCTGCTATCTTCGCGTGCCACTCATCCAAGCCTTCTTCCGGCGGCTCTACAACCTCATTCAGTTGAGACAAGGCTTCGTTGACATCAGCTACGATTGGTATGTGGACTAACTTATTCTTATTTATTTCAGATGGATCGATATCGATATGCACAATGAATCCGTGCTGAGCAAATTCTGCTACTTTACCTGTGACACGATCATCAAATCGAACACCAACTGCGATGAGCAAATCTGCCTCGTCAACTGCATAATTTGCGTAGACACTGCCGTGCATCCCTAGCATGTCAAGCGACCTCTGGTTATCACCAGGAAATGCACCAAGCCCCATCAGTGTCATCGTGACCGGTATTCCCGTTTTCTCAACGAGTGTTCGCAGGCTTTCAGAAGCATCCCCCGCAATAACTCCACCCCCTGCATAAATCACTGGTCTTTTTGATCGTCGGATCGCAGCTACAACCTGGGCAATCTGCTCGGAGTGAGCACGACGAACTTCAGGGTGATAGCCAGGCAAATTCATTTCGACTTCATAATCAGGATGTATATGAGTCAATTGAATATCCTTCGGCAGATCAACGAGGACAGGCCCCGGCCTTCCGGTCGTTGCAATGAAGAATGCTTCCTTCATCACACGCGGAATGTCATCTGCATTGGTCACAAGATAATGATGCTTGGTGATGCCTCGACACACTTCAACTATTGGTGTTTCCTGAAATGCATCCGTACCGATAACACTCGTGCCAACCTGCCCAGTGATGGCCACTAATGGAATGCTATCGAGTTTTGCATCGGCAATCGCCGTCACAAGATTGAGAGCGCCTGGACCACTCGTCGCCATACAGACTCCAGGCTTTCCAGTTGTGCGGGCGTATCCCTGTGCTGCAAAACCACCACCTTGCTCATGGCGAGGTAGAATAGTTCGAAGTTGATCACCAAACCGAGTAAGTGATTGATGCAAGGGCATACTCGCACCACCCGGATATGCAAAAACTACCTCAACACCATTGCGGACAAGTGATTCAATGACTGCATCGGCTCCGCTGATAAGAGATTCGTTTCGTGTCTGATCAGGTGCCGTTGCCATCGCCATCGTCCTCTCTTGTTGTCTTTGAAGCAGATATACGTATTTTGCTCGAGTTTACCTCTAGGACCCTTCACGAATACTCGCCCATATTGGGAGAACGCCAGACTCGGTAAACTTCGTACACTTCAACGATACACGAAAAGAAGCCTCAGGTCAGCTATTAAGGCACTATATTACGTACTATTTCTTTAGATCATCCCCTACAATACCACTGTGTTAGCTGCTCAGAATGACTGTGAAAACGCATTGTCACCCGTAACTTCGGGGCAACTGCAACAACTTGCCGCCGGACTGCGCGAGCATAGTGGTTTTGTCGAGGTTCTTACCAGTCTTCAGCAGGGTCATGGTGGGACAATTGGCGGAACCTGGGGGGCGGCAACCAGTTTGGCTGTCGCTGGAATTGCATCAGCGAGAGCCAAAGAGCGGCAAGGCCTCGTTGTTGTTGTTGTTCCGCATGCAGTGGATGCGGACATGTTTGCTGATGACCTCACACTTTTTACCTCCTTGGCCATTGACGTTCTACCGCCCATCGAATCAATCGGTGACCCATCCACTGGCCACGAAACTCAGGAAAATGATCCAGCAGAGGCGAAACGATTGGCTACGGTCAAACGTCTAGTGGACTACTCGGATAAAAGCCCGCGAATTTTAGTCACGTCTATGCAGGCTGTATTAACTCCACTTGCCGACCCACGGCAGATTGAGGAGAGTACACGACACCTCACTCTTGGAGCCAAGGTCGATCCTCAAGAATTAGCTGAGTGGCTTTCGGCCCGAGGATGGCAACAGGTCGACACTCTTGATTCTCCCGGCAGCTTCGCTCGTCGGGGTGGCATTATTGATCTTTTTGCCTCCGACTGGGAGCGTCCTGTTCGACTTGAACTCAATGATGATGAAATTGATTCACTTCGGACATTCGATACCGTGAGTCAACGAAGTGTTCGAACGCTAGAATCCGTCGACCTGACCGCGCTGCAATCATTAAACAAAAGTAACCGACGAGCTTGGCTCACGGATGTTGTACCTCCTGGCACCTGGTGGAGCCTTGTCGAACCACAGGAACTGTCAGATGAAGGGAAACGACTCGCTACCATCCTTCCGATGGAACGAGTGCTTCAGTCAGAAGAATTCTTCACTCGTGTATATCGCTTTCCATCTGTGATTTTATCTGCGATCGCTCCTGCAAGCCTTGAGGCAACTGCCCATTTAGCCGTTGAAAGCGTCGAACGCTTCACTGGCCAACTTGATCGAGTCTGTCATGAACTCGATACGGTAGGAAAAGACCAGGATGTTTGGATCGCCGCGCCCACAAAGGCTGAAGAACAACGGCTGAATGAGCTTTTATCTCCATCGGCTCCGGCTCGGGCTGGACGCCTCCACTTCTTACAGGGGAGGCTCTCTGCCGGATTTCGTCTCGTTCCAGACAAACTGGTGCTGATCTCTGCAGCTGAACTTTTTCGCCGACAAGATTCCCCGCGAAATAGATTGCCGAAACATCGGCTCACCCGAACCATCGACACGTTCCTCGATCTCAATGAAGGGGATTTTGTTGTTCATGTCGCGCATGGAATAGCCCGCTATAAAGGCTTGAAGCTCCTTGAAAAACATGGGCGGACGGAGGAATTCCTTGAGCTTGAGTTTGCAGAATCAACTCGAGTGTATGTGCCAGCCTCATCCATTGAATTGGTACAGAAATATGTCGGTGGTGGCAAAACTGGCCCTAAACTTGCAAAGATCGGCGGGACTCTCTGGACACGCCAAAAGCTAGCGGTTGAAAAAGCAGTTGCCGACATGGCGGCTGACATGCTCGAGATTCAAGCAGTACGGGCAAAGCAGCCTGGTCGAGCATTTCCACCTGACACGCCTTGGCAAAAGGCATTTGAACAATCGTTTCAGTTTGACCCCACTCCAGATCAAGCAACAGCAATAGAGACAATCCGAGGCGATCTAGAACAATTCAAACCGATGGACAGACTTCTCTGCGGTGATGTTGGATTTGGCAAAACTGAACTTGCCATGCGGGCAGCATTCAAGGTTGCCGAAGCTGGTAACCAGGTGGCTGTCTTGGTACCGACTACGATCCTAGCTGAACAACACCGTCGCACCTTCACTGAGAGATTCGCAGAATATCCGTTTACCATTCGTGGTCTTTCACGACTCACAGCATCTCGTGAAGAACGTGAGACACTTGAAGGGATCGCACGAGGAACTGTTGACATAGTTATTGGAACACACAGGCTTGCGCAGGCCGATATTCATTTCGACAATCTAGGACTTCTCGTTGTTGACGAAGAACAGCGATTTGGTGTCGACGTGAAAGAGCGGCTCAAGGCAATGCGTGCCAGTGTTGATGTTCTTACCATGACAGCCACACCAATTCCTCGAACACTTCACATGGCAATGTTAGGTATTCGAGATATTTCAAACCTGACAACACCACCAGCTAATCGGCTTGCAGTCGAAACGCGGGCGTGCCGATTTGACGAAACTCTTTTACGTCATGCCATTGATAGAGAACTTGCTCGAGATGGACAGATTTTTTTCGTTCACAACCGAATCAATGACATTCAAAAAGTTGCAGATAAAATTCGTAAGATTGCCCCCCATATTTCCATCGGGATAGCGCACGGCAGACTACGAGAAGGTGAATTAGAGCAAGTGATGATTGACTTCGTTGCAGGTCGAACTCAACTACTACTCGCAACAACTATTATTGAAAGTGGGCTTGATATACCAAGAGCAAATACAATTTTCATTGATGAAGCCGACCACTATGGGCTTGCTGATTTACATCAATTAAGGGGCCGAGTTGGGCGATCACATCACCGAGCCTATTGCTATCTTATCGTTAAAGAATCGACACGACTAACATCAACAGCGGCGAGAAGGCTTCGAGCGATTCAGGAGTTTTCCAGTACCGGAGCCGGTTTCTCTTTAGCCATGAGAGACCTCGAAATCCGAGGCGCTGGCAATCTGCTAGGCACCCAGCAGAGCGGCCACATAGCAGCAGTGGGTTACGAACTCTATTGTCGTCTCCTTGAAAACGCCGTCTGTGGACTGAAGAATCTCCCTCCAAAGGACCCTCCGCCGGTACGAATCGATCTGCCAGGTGATGCGTGGATCCCTAGAGACTATATAGCCGACCTGCGATCAAAAATTGACTTCTATCGTCGAATTTCTCGAACTACGGCCCGGACACATGTTGATGACCTCGAAACAGAAATAGAAGATCGCTTCGGACCATTGCCAATAGCTTTCCATCGGCTGCTTGATCTTGCGCGGCTACGAATAATTGCGTCTTCGCTGAGTATCGATTCTATTTCCAAGCAGCCGGGACTTCTTGTCATTAGTCATCATGACATTCATCGCATTGAAAAATGGAGACAGCGTTGCCTATTATCTGGACAAGAGGTTCGTATCGTTGGAAACAAAACTGTTGTCTTACCTCTCCATGAGCGTGTTGCTTCTGATGAAGAGATACTCTTTCAGACTGTCAAAAAACTTTTCCAGATTGAATAGTTTTTTGTGTTGTCTTCATAACTCAAATCTGCCCAGGCTTGCCAATAAGAGCAACTGCTTTCCTCCACAGATTACCTGCCTTACCATACAGGCATGCATCTATCTGCTCGCACCCAAAACTGGAAATCAGAATAACCCACCACTCGTGCAGCAATCTAATCCGAATGAACTGCTTTTTTTGTGGTTCAGATAGCTTTTCTACAAATACTGGCGGCTCTATCTTCTCTACCTTAACGGTCAGAATGTAGCCTTTTTTGAAAGTACTACGGTGTGTAGAGTTCCTATCACTTCTAAGACGAAATGTGCCGACTGGCATGCCACTATTTAACTTTCTCCTACATCGGTATCGTGCATCACTTGAACTACTTGTGTCCTCGCTCCATCACTTGTGCACTCGCTATCTACGTGTGCATGACTTGTACAACAGTAGCCGATGAGCCTCAGGCCTCTGGTGAGACACCAGAGCTTTTCCAGCCTGTTATGCCAACTATTCCCGAGTCGATCTCAAGGCCATCCGACTGGCCAACAAGCATTCCGTCGACTCTCAGCAAAAACGTACTTTCGAGTATTTTAGAGAAACCGGGAGCGCCGTTGGAGCCTGTCGATGAAGACGGAAATCCTCTCATTCGTGACACCAAAAAAGAGGAAGGCGATCGTGGCTCGAGTGATGTTGTACTTGCAGATTACGAGGAAACTCGAGTAACTAACGAGCCGACTGGTTCAGTTGAAGTTGATGTGCCAGGGATGAAGTCTCTTGATATGGCACAAGTTGTCGCTCGTGTCGGACCTGAGGTTGTGCTCGCGGGAGACTTAATGACTCCGGCAGCATCAGAATGGATTAAAAAAGTTTCCCCAGGACTTCGTCCTGAGCAAATTGATGAACTACGCTTCAAAATTTATCAGCAGGTGATTGATCAACACCTCGAAACACTTCTTGTCTATGTCGATGCCTGTCGAGTGATACCCGAGGAAAATTTTCCAGAGATTCGTGAAAAAGTAGATGAGGCATTTGATCAAGAACAGCTGCCTCGAATGGTACAGGCTGCAGGCGTGGGGTCTGTCCGTGAGTATGAACAACTGTTACGAGCTCAAGGTCAATCACTTGGGCGCATGCGAAAAATGTTTTTCGAGAGAGCACTCGCACAGGAATGGATACAACAAAACGCAAATACAACTGGAGAAATTCCTCATGCAGAGATGATTGCCTGGTATCAGAACCATCTCGATGAATATGAGTTTCCGGCGCGAGTCCGATTCGAACAATTAACTGTGAGAATCAGTCAGAAACAGCCGAGAGATCAATCGTGGAATCGACTTGCTGCAATGGGGAATGATGTCCTTAATGGCCGCCCATTTGAGGAGGTTGCAAAAGAATCATCTGAAGGCCCTACAGCTTCCAATGGCGGGCTCTACGAATGGACAACTCAGGGCAGTTTAGTTTCAGAGGTCATCGACAAGGCAATCTTTTCTCTGCCAGTTGGTGAGCTTAGTTCAATTCTAGACGATCAGGATTCACTTCACATTATCCGCGTCATTGAGCGATCTGATGCTGGAAGAACACCTTTTATTGACGCGCAGGTCGCCATACGAATGGGGCTTCGCAGGGAGCAGCAAGAAAATGCAAGAAAAGAATATCTGGATCGGTTGAAGGACCGGACACCAATATGGACTGTGTTCGATGAAGAACAAAAAAACACCAAAATAGCTGGAAGACCATCGGTCACCCGATAACGTGCACTTCAGCGGCACGATTAGTCCATAACTAAAGCAAACCCTATCGTCATTGAGGTCGATTGCTGACAGGTCGCTTGAGGACTAAACTACTTCAATGAGTTCAATCGGGCCGTAAACGCGGTCTGATGATCGCTCAACACGACCTTGGAGCCCCGCCACATGAGCGCCCCGACAGCAAATTCAATTCGGTCAACGCCCTGGCCAGGAACTCGATCCGAGGAGCCGGCAAGCCTTTCCCTCGAAGGGCAGCCTGTCGAATTGCCAGTCATCGTCGGAAGTGAGGGTGAGAAGGCAATTGACATTTCTCGTTTACGATCAGGAACTGGCTATATCACACTTGATGAGGGATATGTAAATACCGGATCAACGGCAAGCGGCATCACATTTCTCAATGGTGAAAAAGGAGTTCTCCGTTACAGGGGATATCCAATTGAAGACCTTGCGGCACGTTGTGATTTTATTGAAGTTGCCTATCTCCTGATTTATGGGGAACTTCCAACCAAGGACGAGTTAGCTACTTTCCGCCATTCTTTGTCAAATCACTCAATGATTCACGAGGACATGCGAAGCTTTTATAGCGGCTTTCCGCGTGATGCTCATCCCATGGCTATTGTCGGTAGCGTTGTTGGCGCGCTTTCAACATTTTACCAAGACTCATTGGATGTTCGAGATCCGAAGCAAGTTGAAGTAAGTGTTCATCGCCTGCTTGCAAAACTTCCAACAATTGCAGCATACAGCTATAAGAAGTCAATTGGGCAGCCTCTCATATACCCACGGAATGATCGCTCGTATTGCGAAAACTTCCTGCAGATGATGTTTGCTGTGCCGTGCGAGGAATATGAGATCGACCCAGACTTTGCCGAGGCGCTCGACATGCTCCTTATTGTGCATGCAGATCACGAACAGAATTGTTCAACATCAACGGTTCGCATGGTTGGATCAAGCGATGCAAATCTTTTTGCAAGTATTTCTGCAGGTGTCTCTGCTCTGTGGGGTCCACTCCATGGTGGCGCAAATCAAGCATGCGTTGAGATGTTAGAACAAATCGTGGCAGATGGTGGCAACGTGAAAAAATATGTAGAACTTGCCAAAAAGAAAGACTCTGGATTTCGTCTGATGGGGTTTGGACACCGTGTCTATAAAAACTATGATCCACGAGCAACACTCATAAAAGCTTCGTGTGACAAACTTCTTGCTAAAATTGATCGCTGCGATCCTTTGTTTGATATTGCACAGCAACTGGAAGAGGTCGCTCGTGGAGACGACTATTTCATCGAACGGAAACTGTATCCGAATGTCGATTTCTACTCCGGCGTCATCTATCGTGCGATGGGCATACCGGAACAGATGTTTACGGTTCTATTCGCAATGGGACGCCTTCCTGGATGGATTGCCCACTGGATGGAAATGCACCGAAGCCCAACAAAAAAAATCTGCCGTCCACGGCAAGTCTATTCGGGCGAGACACTTCGTGAGTTTGTCCCGCTCGATCAGAGGTAGTTTTGACCCGTGCTTGCAGATCCTGGACACGCTTTTACTCTGGCCGACGCTGCTGACGCTTCTGTCGAAAAAAAGTTGAGAGCAGTTCACTGGATTCTTGCTCCAGAACATGCCCCACGTGCTCAACCTGATGATTGAGTCTGGAATCTTCAAAAAGATGATAGAGGGATTCGACTGCACCAGCCTTCGGGTCGCCAGCACCCCACACGACAACTGGTACTCTTGCCTGTACTATCGCACCGGCGCACATGAGACAGGGCTCAAGTGTGACATACAGCACACAGTCGATGAGCCTCCAGGAACCCAATGATGACGCTGCTTGTGTCAAGGCAATCATCTCTGCGTGGGCCGTCGGATCCGCTAACTGCTCCCTTTGGTTGTGAGCGCTACCAACCACTCGGCCGGCAGCAACAACAACCGCTCCGACAGGTACCTCATCTTCCTCAACAGCTTGCCTCGCTTCACTGAGAGCAACTCTCATCCATTTTTCATGTGCTGGTTGTCCACCTAAATGATCACAAGAAAACATGCCTACTCCTCTTGTTCGCGTTTGTTCGTGCAGCCAGAGTGAAATCAAACAGTTGGCCATGCTCTCGCGTAGTATTACGTAAAAAATATTCCAGGTAGCAAATCACCCCTGCAGAACGCTCTTTGCCTTCTTCATTGGACACCTGGCTCTTGTGATAACTAAGATAGTAATGCATCATTTGTGAAAACGTGTTGGTGCTTGTTTTAGAAACATTCCACATACCTCCCCTTGGAAATCTCGATGGATGCCCTCTTACTTCTGCTGCGATGGATGCATATTTTTGGTGTAGTAATTCTTGTTGGAGGACTATGCTTTTCACGTTTCGCACTTTTGCCTGCTCTGGCTGATACCGAAGAAGACAGTCGTGAAAAACTGCAGGAAAGTATCCGACGAAAATGGCTGCCCTGGGTTATTATCGGTATTACGCTTCTTCTTGTGAGTGGACTGGCGAACTTTCTTCTCTTTAACAGCACTGTTAAATCTCAAGGATGGGGTGATGGTGAGTGGATGAAGCAAACAAGCTACCACACTATATTTGGCGTTAAGTTTCTTCTCGCTTTGGTCGTTTTCTATTTTGCAAGTGGGCTCGTTGGCCGAGGTTCTGGTACGGCCTGGATACGAAGTGATCGTGCTCGCTGGCTTGGGGTCACCCTTGGGCTTGCCGTTGCCATCATCATGTTATCCGGATGGCTCCGGAACCTACACACAGGCCCAAATAAGTCCTCTGGGCCAGAACTCGGCATTCCACTTGGCATTGATCCTGCTCCAAATGATACGGCTGAGGAAAACCGTTACAGAAGTACAGAGGCAGGATCTGCCTTCCGTGAGCCTGACACAACAGCCTCTCCTGATGAATCAAGCGACGCAACGGAGTTGAATAAATAATTTATTGACTTTCCCGGTCAGGCTAATTTCATGGATAAGAAAACAAAAAAACGAATCGATGTTCTTCAGCAGAAAATTACCAAACTCCAACGACTCTTAACTGCCGAAAAAGAACAGCCTGACGATCCTGCAGAAATTCCACGAATCGAAGCGGAGCTAGCCAAGGCACATGCCGAAATGTCGTCACTAAAAAGTGACTGACCACATATTTTATTTTTTGCCAGCTTCACCGCTTATGAACATCCGCAGCCTACTAGGCCCATTATTTAATTTTGGAGGGACTTCCAAAGTTCATATATGGCAGCGTTTCGAACCGATTGGTGAAGGCATTGCAGGGACTATGTCCCGATTCTACAAGGCACGTGACAAAGAGTCTGGCATCACCGTGGGCCTGAAGCTTCCAAACATGGACAAGGTTGCTCCAATAGAGAGTCGATTTAAAGGATTGAACAAACCAACTGAAGGTGAAATCGGTCAATTGATAGTCGGTGACCATGTCGTCAAAACCCGTGAGCATGGCAAAACACACGACGGCGGACAGTTCATCGTCCAAGACTTTCTGGACGGCATGCTCGTGCACTTTCGCTTAAAGCGAGGTGATCCACTCTCACTAGACAATCGAATTGATTTAATTCGGCAAACAGCACAAGGTGTCGCTGTGGTTCATGAGGCTGGGTTTGTTCATCGTGACATCTGTCCAAGAAATCTGATGATGAGTCCTGAAGGCAAGACGACGTTATTTGATTTTGGTCTTTCCGTTCCGAATAAGCCAGCGTTCCTCCGACCCGGAAACCGGACCGGAACGCCAAACTACATGGCTCCAGAGGTCATTCGACGGCGGCAATCTGACCACCGACTCGACATCTTTTCCTTTGGTGTCACTGCTTATGAAATTTGTAGCGGCTCGCTACCCTGGCCAGGGGGAGACGCTCGTGCAGCTTTAGCTCATGACACACCAGCTCGAGATATTCGCGAACTGGACAATGAAATCCCTGATCGCTTAGCCGAGGCCATAATGGACTGTCTCAAGGCCGATCCTGAGAACCGGCATGCCTCAATGGAAGATTTTCTACGAAAAATTGCGCGTTTGAACTAAAAAATAGGGCTTGAAGGACCCAAGGCGTGATTTAGACTTGGCTTTTCATGACTACTATTTCAATTCATTCGAACACTTCTTGCAAAATATTATTTCAAACGCTGAGGAATCTCCGCCATGACAATGAATAAAAGCCTCCGAGTCCGAAAAGGTGGTGGTGGTAACCGAGGAGTATTGAGCCGAGCAGAACGGATCACGAAGCTCAAAGAACTAGAGAAGTGGGAAGAGGGACAGAGTCCACTTGGTCTCGCAAAAGTCCGTGTCCATAAAATCTCAATGAAGAAGAAAAAGGCCAAGGATGAGCCAGACGCAGCTGAAGGCACGTAACCTGTAGGCTCAAACTAGAATTGCTTATCCTAGGACAGCCTCGTTTTTTATTGCATGGGCTGCAGCGGTTTGTCCCGATCGGATTACCTGAGGAATTCCTACGCCCTCATAAGCACTTCCCGCTAATCCAAAAGACGGAAGTTTTGCTTCAGCTTGTCGAATTTTTTCTATTCTCTCAACATGGCCCACGTTGTACTGTGGCATGGATCTGTGCCATCGATCTACTTGAACAATTGACGGGCTACCGTGCAGACCAATTGTTGTTCGAAGATCAACAAGAACTTTTTCAATGACTTCTTCGTCAGTGAGCCTCGTGATGCTCAGATCAAGTGCTCCTCCTATAAATGTCCGAATAAGTACAGCGTCGGATGGTGCTCTACCAGGAAATTTACTACTCGAGAAACTAGCGGCTAGAATTCGCTTTCCTGCAACCTTTGGAATAATCATGCCCGCGGCTTGCAAAGCATGAGATACATCTTGTCGGTCAAACCCAAGTGAACAAACGGCTGCGCCCGAAAATTCAATCATCTCTAATTCATCTGAAAGATTTGGTGACACTGCCGAAACCATCGTCGCAGCTGTTGAGGCTGGTACTCCCAGCACAACTCCATCGGATCGAATTGACCGGTCCCCAAGGACAACTTGCCATTCACCACCATCTCGCTGCAAGGATTTCACACGATCCTGAACCACTAGGACACCGGCGCTCCGAAGCCGAGACTCGAGTGCATCGATCAGTGTCTGCATACCACTTTTGAAAGATACAAATTGCCCGTAACGGGCACCACTTGAATCACATGTACCATTCGCCTGCGCGGCTCTCGTCTTTTCACCTTTTGTAAGACTTCCACAGTCCTGTTCCATTTTTAAGAATTCAGGGCACGCCGCCGCCATACTGAGTCTGCTTGGATCAGCTGTCCAAATACCCGAAACTAGCGGCTGAACTAATTTATCAAATGCTTCTTGCCCAAGCCTTCGAACGGCAAAAGACTCAAGACTTTCATCAAAATTGTTATCCGATCGCCGAGGAATAAACCGTTCTCCAGCAACCCGCAAACGACCAAAACAAGATAGAATATTGGATCGCAAAAACGGAATGATTCGCCCTGGAGCAAGCAGTCTGAATCCTCGTGGCACGGGAAGAAGAGCTCCGCTATGACCACCTTTTTGAGAGCTCCATACAAGCGCTCTTCTTGCTTCAGGATTTATACTGATGAGTTCCTTAGTAATTCCTAGACGCTCAACTAACTCAATTCCTTCAGGACGTACAGAAAGAAAACTATCTGCCGATCGTTCTATAAGCCATTCTCCTTGACTCACTGTTTCAATCACACCACCAAGTCGATCTGACGATTCGACAATAGTTACTTTTGGAGGCTGTTCCTGCCGGAGAAGCCATTCCGCTGCAGATAGACCCGCAAGCCCTCCACCAATAATGACAACGTGCTGTTTGTTTTTTGATCGATTAACCATTCATTCAACATCGGCAAGGCAATGTGATCCTTTAGAACATGCTCTGTACTGTAGCCTCTCGCTATCGACTTGGGGAATAACCACAATACCCTATCCTTCCCAATCTATTGAATGAAGCTACGAATGAGGTACTTCACACGTTTCCACTTGGTTTTGGTCTAGACTCAGTTTCTTACGACTTCTAGTGTCCGAAAATCTTTTGTGACAGTGGCATTCTTGTAGTGTTTGCCGACGTGACTTCGGAGGCTTCAAATCGTGATCGTGATGCAACGCTTCAGCCAACACTTTATTTCAACGGCTTTTTTCATCACTTGTGTAACTGCTGCTTTTTATTCTGAAGCCGCGGAACAAAAATCCGGTTCATCGATGCAACTACCGTCATGGGTAGAATCAATCGGCCAACCTACGGAAACACAGGTATCGGAGGCAGCACCTGAGGGCGCTATTGTCCCTGTTGTTCAGCCATTAGTGAGAAGTAAGTCCTCTCCCGGTACAAACCGTAAGTCAACAGAAACGGCACCGGAAACTGTTACCAAACCAACGAACATAACTCAGAGTAAGCCAACCTTATCGGAACGTGCTGCTCGACTCTTTGATCCAGAAGTTTTAAAAACTGCCTGGAATGATCTTCTTCCGAGCCCGAGTGAGGCAAAAAAATCACCTCGTCCAGAAAAGATCGACCAGAACAATAAGGACTCTTCTCTTGGGCCAGAAACAAGTGTGCTCAAAAAGGGTGATTCTGCGGATGAGCCAACATGGCAACGACCGCTTGCAGCCGCAAGGAGTCTCTTGCAGACACCGCAAAATGTAAATGAAACATCAGCGATTGAAACCACGGGCAACTCGGCGAATAAATCAAAAACGAGTGCGTCTACACCTGCTGATCCTACTCCTACCGCACCATTGAACGCACCCATTGCAGAGGCTCCTGATGAAACCCCAACCCTTGCAATAGACCCAGCCAGCTTCCGTGGAGCCTATCCCGGCAAGACGACCCGCGCCGATATCGATAGCGAGTGGGGACCCGGACAGGCAATCCCTCGTGATGATGGGACCGAGTGTTTCTTTTGGAAAATTGAGCCTTTCGAACGAGTTGCTGTCACGTTTCGAGATGGAATTGTAACGGCGATCCAAATCAAATTAGCAAAGCCCGTGCCTTCATCTGAACTCGCCAAACAACTTGAGATTGCCGATCTCAGAACTGTAGCGATTCTTGATGATGACGGTTCAGCCATCGGCCAGGTTTTCCCAGAACGAGGTGTCATGTTCAGCCTTGAAACAGGAACAACATCTGCAACTGCGGTATTGCTCGAGTCACTCGATGCTGATTCATTTGTTTTGCGTGCGGAAGGTGAGATGAAGTCATCTGCAGCCTTTGCTGTTGCCGACTTGGAGTATGCGATTGATATTGATCCAACTCATTTACGTGCCCACCGTCTGCTACTTGCACTCATGTGTGATGAAGGCCGTTGGAAGACAGCTCTTCAACTAGCCGAAAAGGCGGAAGAATTAGGTCCTGGAGACGCGTGGACCGGACTCAAAAGAGCCGAAGTTCTACTCCGACTTGATCGTCCAGAAGACGCCCAAGTTGCCATCGACGAACTCATCGAGAGGCCAAACGTTTCATCTCTTCTGGCATCGCAAGCTGGACGACTACGAGGACGTATTGAACTTGATAAAGCCACACCAGATTATGAACAAACTGTTGATTTGTTTACTGAAGCCATTCGAAAGGCCACTCCTCTCGCAGCGAGTCGATCAGAGAACGTTCGTTCTGTCGCTCGACAGGTACTTCTTGATGCACACCTTGGCACGGCTCAAGCAATTGCCCAAGGCACATGGCAGCAAAAGAATCGCGTGATCCCAAAATGGATAAGCAGAGCAAATAATATTGTTGAAAAAATTGATACAAAAGACCCTGGCAGAGACAGACTCGAACTTGATTTGACTTGCGGCGTTCTCGCTGTAGCTGCTGGCTCAGCAAACGCTATCGAAGCTGTGCCATGGGTAAAACGACTACTTGCAATCAGGGAGCAGATGAATGACTCGGTTACCGATCCCTGGAGAAGAAGACAGATCGATTGGCAGGTTGGGTGTGGCCTGAATGATGCTCTTGAGGCCGCTCGAAAACGAGGTGATGCCGAGGACATGCTCGACAATGCCACGCTGACTGTCGCGTATCTTGAGCGAGGAGCTGAACACCGTGAATTAACAGCCACAGAACGACGGGACCTTGGTGACCTGATGTTCCAGATCGGCATCATGATTAGTCTCCGTAATAGTGATCATGCTACTGCCGTAACGTGGTTTGACAAAACAATTCCATTATGGAATCAAAATGAACAAGTTGTCCAAGACAATGAATTGGGACGCGTCGGTGAGTCTTTTATTAGCATGGCAATTTCTTACTGGCAAGTTGAACGACGCGACGACGCAATCGACTTAAGTCGCACAGGTGTAGACTTCATGGTTGAGGCGGTCGATCGAGAAAAGCTTGAAGAACAATCACTGTCTGTTGCCTACGGAAATCTGGCAACGATGTATGCAGAGCAAGGCGATACTGAAAAGTCACAGGCGTATGCAGAAATGGCAACTCGTGTTGAATCAACAGGGAGCCTCCTGCGTTAGGCTTTGCATTCAAACCAGTTCTTTGTGCGTTACTGTACACACTCAATCTAGGTCGATATTTAAACGAGTGTTTCCAGTAGGAGCCTCATTTTTCGAAGTTCACCTACTTGATCCACGCCTTCAAGCGGAGGCAGATGAATACCTAATGCACGATCGTATCCAACACGACTGAGTTGAGTGGCAATTCTTCCATACTCAATTGTGCCCTTGCCAATCTGTACTTGAAATTTATCTGCACGTGAATCTCGCAGATGAACATGGCACACATGCGGTAGAATCGAGTCCCACGAGGTTGGCTTTTTATGACCGAACACCGAGTGGCTGGGATCAAGCGTTACGCCCAATCCAGGAACATTCCGGCAAAGCGATGCTGTCGTTTCAGCATCCTGCGTCATTCGATCGGAGGCTGTCTTGACGCCTACAACCATCCCGTACGAAGCAGCTATAGCAACAAACTTTCTCAAACGCTCAATCTCACCGTTGAATGGAGTGCCTAACTCGGACGCTTCAGCAACAAGTGTGACAATATCGAGAGTCTTCGCCAGTCGGCAACAAGCATCAAATTTATCGTATAGTTTTGCGTCTTCTGGTGCTGCAAAGGACAGTGCAACGGGGCGAAGCCGCTGTAGGTCGCTGCAGGCTGCGATCGCGGCATCTCCGTTCTCAAGCACATCCTCAGGTTGAAGATGGGTGCCACCTTCGTGTATGTCAATTTCGACTGCCGTAAACTCGAGTTCTGCTAGACGTTCCATTGCCTGATCAAGCGGCAAGTTGGGAAAACATTCAGTACTCACACAAACAAACAAGATGAATTACTCCTCAAGGAGGCAAAAATATATACGAACATAGTTTTCTTAAGAATGTTAAGGTAGCGATAAATACTAAAAACTGGCAACGTCGAACTGTAACAAGAAAGGTTCGATTTGTGTTGCACTTTGGTGTAAAAACGGCAAAACCGACCATTTGTCGGCTGCTTTCGGAACTAGAAAGATAAAATCCTTGCCCCTCGGGAGATGATTATGTCCGACCACGTTGCTACGGAATCCTCGAACACCGTCCTTGTACGGCCACGTAGTTGGGACCGATGGAGGGGACGATTGGCATGGATTATCACTGGGATCTCTGTTGTTGTTGCTGCAGTCGCCCTCGGAGCAAACGCTGAGTATTTTCAAACAAATCCAAAAGTAATTGAGCAATATCATTCATTGACAGAGTTGGCTTCCAATAAAATTGCAATTGTTGAGATTCGTGGTGCCATTATGGGAGGTGAAGGGTTTGCCAGGCATCAATTAGATCAGGTGAAAGCAGATGAGAGCGTCCGCGCAATTGTGTTGCGTATTGACTCACCGGGTGGAACAGTCAGTGGCAGCGATGAACTTCACTACCGACTAAAGAAACTAGCCACTGAACGAAATCTGCCTGTTGTTGTCAGTATGGGTAGTATTGCAGCGAGCGGTGGGTACTACGTAGCAATGGCCAATGGCGGTCAAGATGACACAATTTTTGCTGAGCCCTCAACAATCACTGGATCAATTGGTGTAATAATTCCACATTTTGACTTTTCGCAACTGCTTAAGCGATTTGATGTCACAGATGACTCAATTACCAGTGGACCTCTCAAAGAAATGCTTAGTGTTACCAAAAACCGTTCACCAGAACTGGCTAAGAAAGAACGAGAGATTGTCCAGGATCTTGTTGATGAAATGTTTACTCGTTTTAAGGATATTGTCCGCAAAGGTCGTCCGAAACTCGATGATAAAGCGATTGAGTCGGTTACTACTGGGCAGGTGTTTACGGCGAATCAGGCAATCACATTTGGTCTGATTGACAAGATTGGATTTCTTGAAGATGCGATTGCCAGAGCAGTAGTTCTGGCTGATCTTCAAGAAGATTCAGTGCGGGTCATTCAATATAAGAAACCACAAGGGCTCTTCGACGAGCTTCTTGGCGGCGCCTCTCAAGCGCGCTCATTCAACAGCTTAGAAATGCTTGTCGAATGGACCACACCCAGAGCCTGGTATCTCTGCTCGTGGTGGCCAGTGATTACAACAAGTTACCCCTTGTCAGAATGACTACCTAAGGAACAGCGACCAAGTTCTGCTAGCCGTTTGTAATCATGAGAACCGAGTGGCTTCCCAAGAAATTTCATGATTACAGGACGACACCAACATACTGCAGCATGCAGTGAAGCATTATCAGCTCTCCTATCTGCAAGGTAGATGACAGCAAGACACGAAATAAAACCTTGAATCTGATCTGAAAGATTTGCAATTACCAGTTGTTGTTCAACAAGTTTTTTGCCATGCCTTCTCAAGAGCTGATCGGCCTCAACACTTGCGGCCACAAGACCACGGCGAGCTTGGATTGCTAAATCACGAAGTTCACCATCTAGAAGAGTCGCATCTTCCTTGGATGAGAAATACTTCAGGCTTTGAGAACATCTCCATCGTATCCATTCCAGAGGATTTTTCTTCGATGCAAGTGGGTGATGCTTTGCAATACCCTTAAACAGTGCCAATCCAAGTAGGTCACTTTCGCCTTCATAGATCCCAGCAGCAAAATGATCATGAAACGAATCTCCAAGTGGGTGACCGATGAGAAATGCTCGACCTCCATGAATCCCTAGAGCATCAATTGCGACCTGACGTAGGCAACGACTCGCAACAACCTTGGCAAGAATGGCTTCAAGTTCTCCTGATCCACCACCATCAATCACCGATGCTGACCACCCAGACAAAGCCTCACAGACGAGTCTTGCAGATGCCATTCTTCCCAGACGGCCCAGCACAAGCTCCCGCTTCTGAATTGGCTGTCCCCAGGTATGTCGCTTTCCTGAAAATACAGCCGCCTGATTCAATAACAGGCTGATTGTTCCAGCTGCTTGTGCGGCAAGCGCCACACGCCCACGATTGAGTCCATGCCAAACAATTGACATGCCATCGCTTTTTTGCCCACCGAAAGTTTTTTCTGGACGCAGCACACAAGAAGAATCTACTGGAAACCGATCAAATTTCAGAGCATTGTTGTGAGCATGCTTAAGTGGATGAAGACCGTAGCTCTGCAATGAGAAATATGGTGTATTTGAATCAGGAAGTTTGACAAGAACAATGACGGGCCGCCCTTCAAAAATCGCCAGAAGTTTGACTAAGCGACCATACGTTGCCCCTGTAATAAACATCTTTGTCCCAGTTAGTCGGTACTGTTTCCCGTCATACTCGAGTTGTGATGCGACCCTATGAAGGTCACATCCCGCATCTGACTCGGTTGCTGCAAAGACTGACATCGGGGCTCCTTCGGCCAGCCTCGGCAACCAGCATTGCCGTTGCTCATCAGAGCCAAATGCAGTGAGTGCCGAAATAGCACCAATTGTTGAATGGACTGACAGTAATCCAGAGATCGTAGGATTGACGCAAGCAAGATGTGTAATCGCTTGCGTGAGCTCTATGTAACTACAACCCGATCCACCGTATATCCGTGGCACCAACAAACCCCACAGGCCCGTTTCGCCAATCGCTCGCTCTGCACGTTCTGAAAGTTTTCCCGTGGGCGGCGTTGGTGCATCTGCTAACGGAGCTGCTGGTAATATCGCACCCTCTATCCTTTCATAAAGTTCGTCATTGTCTCGAAGGTTTTCGACAACGTCTTTCGTGCTGTCTACGATTGTAGAAACTTCATCGGACATTCCTGCCACCGTCTGGGCCGCAGCATGGGAAAATCCATTTCTATTTCCAGAAGAATCTTCTTCTCCCCACACTGCTGAAGGAAGCCAATTGATTCGAGATGAACTTTGACGCAGTGGGACTGATTCTCCTCTTTCAGTAGACGCCTGGTTTGTACTGTTTATTGTGCCGACTCCAGGCAGGAGGCCTTCTTTTGCACCGCTCGCTTGTGGATCAAAAGAGCGGATATACGATGCAAAATTCTTTGTGATACTACGACGTTTTATTTTAAAAGACTCTGTTGCTTCGCCATGTGCCATATCGAATGGATGATCAACAAGTAGAAATCTTCTGACACGTATTCGACGAGGCAAACATTTTTGTTGCTCAGACAGTCTATGAGAAAACCAACAAAGTATTTTTGGGTGAGAAAGAGCCTGTTTGGGACTCCATACTCTGCAACGAAATCGTTTAAGCAGAGCCCTTACTGTCACTGGTTCAGGTACTATAAACGCCACTGGCCACGGAAGCCCTTCGCCCGTCACGCAAACTTGAGCAACCGCTGGTTCTTCTAGTAGCACCGACTCCACATCGGCTGGCAACAACTTCGTACCGTTGGCAAGTGTCAGCACATCATCTATCCGTCCAGTAATTCTTAACTGGCCGTCACTATCAATGACACCTCTGTCACCTGTTTCCAGCCAAGCTGTTCGATCGATCGGAGACTCTTCCCGGCCTTGCGATGGATCTATTACAGCCAGTGCTCGGCATGGAGTTCGCACTAGAACCTCACCCGGGCGCGAACTTTCTTCGGAGATCGCGATTTCTATACCTTGCAATGGATGTCCAACGGCACCGGTTTGCTCACATCGAGGATTTGATACGGCGACAACAGGACCTGCTTCGGCCAAACCATACCCTCCAACAAGCGGTATACCGTGTTGTTGAAAAATGCGGGCAGTCCATCGTCGAAGTGGAGCCCCCCCCGAAACACAAACCCGTATTCGTCCTCCTAATGCATCAACAAGGCTTGTAATTCTTCCTTGCTGAGCGGCTCGTGCCAGTCTGTCGTAGAAGATTGGTACTCCGAGAATTACCGCTGGTGGTATTTTTTCACACGCTTCAAGAATTTTGTGGCGATCACGAACAATATTCAGGGAACCTCCCCGAACAAGTGTCGTATAAAGATCTCCAACTCGTGCCAGCGCATGGCTTTGAGGCAGCCACGAAAGCCGCACGTCATCAGGCTCTTCTAAAAATTCTGCTGCAGATGCCACTGCATTCATCACCAATGATCGCTGACTGTGCACAAATCCTTTGGGGCGACCTGTTGTGCCTGAAGAAATAAGAACTGAGGCTGGCCCATCAGGGTCACACTGCCTGGCTCGTTCAGCAATGTAATCACGGACAGTTGCATACGCCACGTGGTTTGTACGCAAGTCTGCTTGCACCTCAAGGAGCGGCAATCCACTTTGACTGACGTGTCGCAGAGAAATTCCGCCTGAAAAAATCAAACCGCATGGTTGAAATAGTTGCAGATGCCGAATTTGTTCTGACTGACTTTCCTCTGCATGTAGGGCTACATGAACAACACCACTAAGCAAGCATGCGAAATCTACGATCGGCCATGCAGCGGTATGCGGACCTATATGAAGCACCCGATCACCTGGCCTCAGACCAGCAGCCTCAATCCGCTCAGCAACTCTGACTGATTGTTGCAGCAGTTGCCCCCAGCGAAGCTGCTCACCTGAAAGAGAATCAATTATTGCTGGACGATCAAAACTCGTATTACAGCGTTCAAGCAAAAGTTGAACCAATGATGAAGGCATACATCCATTAGCCAGAATGTCTGGTGTAGCTTTCGCTGTATGATGCAAAGTTTTTTCCATACAGCAATCTAATTGAAAACCTTAAGCCGAATTATTATGTCACAACGATCCTCGGAGAGGAGTCGGGGAGAACCATTCGCTCTACCAGCACACCGTAATCCAAGAAAATCATTCTATCAATTCAAAAATAACTGCGATTCCCTGCCCAAGACCAATACACATCGTAGCCAGGCCAAGGCGAATCTGACGAGCTCGCATAGCATGAATAAGTGTTGTTGAAATACGGACACCGGTTGCTCCGAGAGGATGTCCAATAGCCAAACTACCACCACAGACATTCACCTTGTCGTAATCAAGTTTCAATTCTTCAATACACGCAATAGCCTGAGCCGCAAAAGCTTCATTTAATTCTACGATACCAATATCTTGCAAGCGGACTCCCGAACGATGGAGTACTTTATGAGTCGCGTGTACCGGGCCCATGCCCATCAAAGCTGGCGATACACCAACAACCGCTGTGCTTAACACGCGAACCATCGGAGTGAGCTGATGACGATGTGCTGTTGCTTCAGACATGACAACCATTGCAGCGGCTCCGTCACTCAGTGGAGCACTTGTAGCAGCAGTGATACTCCCTAGTTTCGGCAAAAATACCGGATTAAGTTTTTTCATCGCTGCAAGGTTCGCGTCAGAACGGATCGACTGGTCACGATCTACGAAAGAGAGCACGCCGTTGTCATCCAAACCCTGGCACTGAACAATCTCATTCTTAAAAAATTCTGTATCTGCTGCTTGTGCTGCTCGACGATGACTTTCAAGCGCATATTCCTCTTGCGACTTGCGACGAATACCACGACTCGAGGCGAGAAACTCAGCCGTTAAGCCCATTGAAAGGATTGCACGACTCGACCTTGAAAAAGCTTGAGGATGAAAATTGATTTCAGAATTCATTGGGAGACGTTGCATATGCTCAACACCTGCAACAACATGAACATCTTCTGCACCGGCTATGATTGAGTGGCATGCCTGTGACAAACCTTGGAGCGATGAACCACACAGACGATTCGTTGTGGATGCCGCTGCGGTGAAAGGCAGCCCCGCTAACATGGCTATCGTACGCGCTACATTACCACCAAGCTCTGCTCGTTGCTGGGTCACGCCTACAAGAACATCCTCGATGCATTCTGGTGAGACTTTTCCTCTTGCGACTGCTTCGGCTACAACCAAAGCAGCTAGTTCATCACCACGGACTTTTCGGAAAACACCACGATCTGCATCAGACCGACCGATTGCAGTTCGGCAGCAGGACACAACAACTGGGGTATTTTCCGGGAAGCGAGACAATCGTGTCATTTTTCACTCTCAAGTAGCTTTCCTTGAATGACTTCCGCTTTCTTCCACCAATGTAAAAGGACGACCTGATTCAGCATGAGCTAGAAGCCTTGCCGGCGGTGTCATTCGTGGCCCCAGGTAATTGAATTTATTGAGCCGACGAACAACCTCAGCTGCACCAAGGTAATCACCCCACGCAAGCACTCCACCACGGAAGGCCGGAAATCCAAGTGCATGAATAACAGCGAGATCGATATCACATCCATCCCGCACAATACCTTCATCTAGGACAAGGAGTGATTCGAGTAACATCGGCAAGAATAATCGATCACGAATTTGCTCATCAGTCGTCTGCTGCTCTGCCAAACGATACGGATCGATTAGATCATTTAGTTTCTCATTGACACTTTCGATTGTTGCATCATGACCAGTACCCTTGTATGTGTAAAACCCTGTTCCTGTTTTGCGTCCTAACCAACCAGCTTTTACAAGTGCTGGTATGACGGGCGAGGCGTCAATACGATCACCGATGGCATTTGCCATGACCAGTCCGGCGTAGAAGGCAGTATCAAGGCCGACCATGTCATAGAGTTCAAGTGGTCCAAGAGGCATACCAAATCGTCGAGAGACTTTGTCAATTCGTGATGGATCAACTCCTTCCCGCAACAATTCAACTGATTCATGCAGGTATGGTGTCAGAACCCGATTGACTAGAAATCCTGGACTGTCTTGAACGACAACTGGAACTTTCTTCAGTCGTTTTGCGTGCAGAACGACTGAAGCAACTGTGGAGTCACTGGTATCTGGACCACGAATGACTTCGACCAAAGACATTTTTCTGACAGGATTGAAGAAATGCATGCCACAAAAACGTGTCGGATCAGAAAATACATCAGCAAGTGTCGCTATCGGATTTGTTGAGGTGTTCGTGCAAATAATGGTGCTCGGGGACACTGTGGTTTCAATTTCTGCAAGGACTTGTCGTTTTAAGTCAGTCCGTTCAATCACACTTTCTATGACAATATCCGTGCCCGCGATTGATGAAAGCTGTGTTGAAGACATGAGACGACCTGTCAACTCGCCCACTCTCTCCTGGTTCGTCTTCTGATAGTAACGGTCCCAAGCAGCCTCCTCGAGGATAGTAGGAATGCTTTGACCAAGTGCCTCGGCATTAATGTCAACAAGTTTTGTAACAAACCCTGATCGCACATGACGTGCTGTAATGCCAGCACCCATAATCCCTGCGCCAACAATTGATGGCTTTTGCAACTCGTTTACACGCAGCGACTTATTTGGAGTCAATTGTGTCGACTTACCAAGACCACAGTCACTACGGTTTCGTTCGCCAAGCCGGTACACACGAACAAGTTGTTTCGCGACTGACGTTTTCGCCAGTTCAGAAAAGGCTTTGCTTTCAAGAGCGGCTGCTTCTGTTGTTGACTTTGCAGCGCCCTGCATGATTGTGTTGAAAGCAACCATCGGTGCTGGATAATTTCCTTTTGTACGACCCACAATGACGGCGCCTGTGGTCGCCAATAAAAAATCACTCTCTGGCTTATCCAGGATGTGCGGCAACTGCAACTCAGATCGACGTTTTAAATAGTCTCCAGTAGCAATGGCTTGCTCTATTAAGACACATGCAGACTCTCGTGCTGAATGAACGGGCACGCAGGCGTCAACTAAACCAAGAGTCTTCGCTTGAGAACCGGTGATCGCATCACCCGAAGCTATTAGTTCGATCGCAGGACCGATTCCGATTAGTCGGGGCAAACGAACAGTGCCACCCCACCCGGGCAACAGCCCAAGCTTAACTTCCGGCATGCCGAGAATTGTCTTGTGATTTTCAGTCGCTATGCGTAGATCACATGCAAGTGCAAGTTCAAGACCTCCCCCGAGACAAACGCCGTCTATTACTGCAACGCTAGGCCATGGCGATGAAGCAAACGTACCAAGGAGTTTCCTGCCGTGATCGCATAATTCCTTCAGGCGAGCGGGTGGCAACGACCAAACGGTATCAATCTGACCAATGTCAGCACCGGCAAGAAATGAGTCATCTCGAAGGGACTCTACAAGAAGGCCGCGAGGTGGGTTTTGCTGGAGAAAGGCAAAAACTTGTTCAAGTTCTTGCATAAAATCCTGATTCATCACATTCTGTGAGCAGCCCGGCACATTGATGCCAATAGCAGTTATCCCCCCTGATAATTTCTCAATGACGAGGGTGTTGAGGGGTGCTATTGGTTCCGGCATAGTCGGTGATCCTGTCGTGGTACTTCCTGTAGCAGAGTTCCGGGCTTACCGCATTCACTTGCTCGATTGACAAAAACCGCTAGTGTACCGAGAGTTTTAGAGACCGCTGGGCCTTTAAAAAGACCCGTATTATGATATTCATAGGAACTAATGGTTTCTTATTTCTATCTCTTCTATACCGAGCAGTCTGATGGCTTCAAAACTAGGTGATTCACTAAAATTCAGTTCGCGTGCAAAAATTGCATTATGGCTTGCCCTTGTTGCAGTTGGAATTTGCGGCAGGCTGTGGCAACCCGCTTATAACGTTACTCCATTCGCGGCGATTGGACTTGCGGCAGGCTCTCTTTTTGGAATTTCGCTCGCTGCTGCAGCAGTTCCAATTGTAGCACTTGTTATTAGCAACATGGTACTGCCCGGCTATGGTTCTACCGTTATGACTCTTGTTATATATGCTTCGCTTGCCTGTCCGATATTATTTGGCAGCCTCGTCCAACGACAAGGATGGGTTGCAGTCTTAGGAGGAAGCCTTGCTTCCTCTCTCATCTTTTTTACAACAACGAACTTTGCTACGTGGGCTCTGTCTGAACTCTACCCCCATACTTTATCTGGCCTCACAACGTGTTACATAGCTGCTCTTCCATTCTATCGATGGATGCCCGTGGGTGATGCCGTGTGGAGTATTTCATTATTCTCTTCGCTTGTTGCAGTCGGGCGGATTCAGCAACTCGTGCAACCGGTACAAGCCATCCCAGTAACAACTGTCCACCAACAAACCGTGGATCGCTTGACTGACGAGCAAAGGGGCCGACAATAGAAGTTCGTGGAGGATCTGGTAAAAGCCACAGGTCAACAGCCACACTAACTCACTCTCCGCGGGAATGGCGGAATTGGCAGACGCGCTAGGTTGAGGGCCTAGTGGTAGTAATACCGTGCAGGTTCAAGTCCTGTTTCCCGCATTATTCATTAAGGTTCTTTTGATGGACGACACAGCCGGCAGTAGAACTGAGTCCGCAGAGTCTTATCCTCGTGATAGTGATGCAGCATCTAAGGCTGTTGATGGAGATATAACACCTGTTCAGAAACACAATAGTTCTCAACAATCAACTCCTGATGGTGATCGCCCAAAACGACGAATTGCGATAGGTACACAGCGAGCCGATTCCGCACAAACAGAGACGGCGGCACGCTATACTTACATCACGTCCAAAACTCCTTCGACTTCCGGTGACACGCCATCAGAAACAAGTGACAGTTCTTCCTCCGCAACGGAAGACGAGAAGAACACTCAGCCGAAAAAAACAAAAGAGCGTCGCCGTGGTCGATCAGACCGTAGTAGTAAAGCTTCCGCTTTCACCGATTCTGTACCTCATCAGAAGCGGGTTAATATTCCAAACCTGAGACAAGATCTCGATGAAGATCTTGAGAAAGACTTTGAAGCAGCCCTAGCGGGGCTTGAAGTTGAGTCATTGCTTGAACAAACATCTCTCGTTGATCAACCAATTCAGCCAGGTGCAAAAGTTGAAGGAACCGTTCTCTCAGTTGGCCCTGAGACAGCCTTTATCGACCTGGGAAACCAACGACAAGGTGCTCTTCAACTCGCAGGGTTATTGGAAGAAAGTGATGAACTACCTGAAGTAGGGCAGACGCTAAAACTATCTGTAGGGGGACGTAATGAAGAAGACGGCCTCTATGAGGTTGCTCCTGCGAACCGAGCAGTTGCGGTAGAAGACTGGTCCCAATTAGAAGTTGGCATGATTGTTGAAGCACGATGCACTGCTGTCAACAAAGGTGGACTTGAATGTGACGTCTCCGGAATCCGAGGATTCATGCCTATCAGCCTTATTAGCCCATGGCGAATTGAAAGCCCTGAAGAGATGATCGGGCAAACGCTCGAAAGCCTTGTCACCGAAGTTGTTCCTCAAGCTCGTCGCCTTGTTTTGTCTCGTCGAGCAGTTATTGAAAAACAGGCAGCAGACGCAAAATCAAAAATGCTTGAGACGTTGGAACCTGGTGACCAAGTTGAGGGCATCGTGCGTTCGATTCGTGACTTTGGTGCTTTTGTTGATATTGGCCATGGCGTGGAAGGTCTTGTTCACGTGAGCCAACTCGCATGGGAACGGGTGAGCGACCCGAAGGAACTCCTTGAGATTGGTCAGCACGTCCACGCCATGATCAAGAAAGTAGACAGCGACACCGGGAAGATCGGCCTTTCAATTCGTGACCTTGTCGAGAGCCCATGGACCAGAGCAGATGCCAAATATTCAGTCGGATCAACAGTTCGAGGCACGGTGAGTCGAATCGCTGACTTTGGTGCCTTTGTTAAACTGGAGCCTGGTGTTGAGGGCTTGATTCATGTCTCCGAGCTAGCAACTCGACGCATTCGCAGTGTAAGCGACGTTGTACGGGAAGGCGAGAAGATAGAATGCCGGGTCCTATCTGTTGATCCCGCCGAACAAAGGCTTTCGCTCTCTCTTAAGGCGCTTAACAAGACTGACTCCGTACCCGAAGAAGATCCCTCGAGCGACGAGGATGACATGCCAGCTTCTTCCGAAAAACAACGAAAGAAGAGCAATGTTGCCTTAAAAGGTGGAACTAGCGGACAGTCAGATGGAGCCCGCTTTGGCCTTAAATGGTAAGCACTTTGTCTGACGTGTGTTAGACCGTTAGGACCGTTTTCCCTATCCATGAAACCAACGCATCAGGAACCTTCACGGATCCATCTGCCTGTTGGTAGTTCTCTAAAATCGCAACAATTGCCCGACTGATTGCGACTGCTGTCCCATTCAAAGTATGAACAAATTGCGTTCCCTTTTCGCTGGGTTTACGGAAGCGAATACCTAATCTTCGAGCTTGATATTCGGTGCAATTCGACGTGCTCGTCACTTCGCCCCACTCGCCAGCTTCACCCCGGCCTGGCATCCAAGCCTCCAAGTCATATTTCCTGTACGCGGGACCGCCGAGGTCACCTGTTGCCGTATCGACAACTCGGTATGGTATTCCTAAGCCATCAAAAATTTTACACTCAAGATCGAGCAGTTGTTGATGCATCGCATCACTCTGATCGGGTGCTGTAAAAGCAAACATTTCTACCTTTGTAAATTGGTGAACCCGGTAGAGACCTCGAGTCGCCCTGCCATGAGCACCCGCTTCTGTTCGGAAGCAATGGCTAATCCCACAGAGTTTGAGTGGCAGTTCATTGATATTAAATATTTTTTCGTGCATTGCGCCGCCAAGGGTGATCTCGGCGGTTGCAACGAGTGACAAATCACTATTACTAATTGAGTAGATCTGGGTCTCAGGCCCCCTGGGCATAAACCCAGTACCCTCCAGTATTGAATCACGAGCAACGTCTGGTGTTGTCATGACCGTAAAGCCTTCTTGCATCAATAAGTCGACTGCGTACTTCTGTAAAGCAAGCTCAAGAAGAACTCCATCATTGGTAAGAAAATAAAAACCATGCCCAGCGACTCGACTGCCCGCTTCAAAGTCAAAGAGCTTCAAAGTCTCACCTAATTCAACGTGGTCTTTAGGTGTAAATGGAAAATCTGGAACACTCGAAACGCCACGACGAACTTCTGTTGCGTCTGCTTCGCCACCGTGAGGTGCATCTGGGTGCGTGAGATTCGGTATGGATCGTAGAATCCTATCCGATTCTTCAATCACTTCCGCCTGACGCGACTGAAGTTTAGATGCCTCTTCACGAAGTCGACGCCCCTCCGCCTTCAGTGGCTCACGTTCATCGGGAGGCACTTTCCCGATCGATTTACTGACTTGACCAGCCTCCTGATTGAGACGATCAATATCCAACTGCAACTGCCGACGTAGAATATCTAATTCCGCAAACTTTGTCACATCAACGGAAGCCCCCCGAATACGACAGTTTTCTGTAATAAGATCAATATTGTCAGCAACAAAACGGCGATCGAGCACAAATTTCTCCTCTCAAAAGGTTCAGACAGTTGTCTGATTCAAGAAGACTCTATACTCAAAGACAAAGATTTTGAACCTCGACACTGTTTGTATGGCCCATACGCATAATGACTCAAACAGCGACCACCACTGTTCCAGACGTCCAGCCAAATCCCTCTTTTCGTAAAAAGAGGGCCAGTAGACGGCAACCTCGGTACCATGTCGTCCTTTGGAATGACAATGACCACACCTATCAATATGTTGTCTCAATGCTCCAAAAGCTCTTTGGTCACCCATCGCCAACAGGAATCAAAATGGCCACAGAGGTAGATCAAAAAGGGAAAGTTATCGTTCTTACCACAACACGGGAACACGCTGAATTCAAACGAGACCAAATCCATGCTTTCGGTGCTGATAAACTTATTCGCAGGTCAAAGGGAGCTATGTCAGCATCCATTGAACCCGAATCATAACGTGAACACATAACTCGGGGTATGTCCAGAAAAGCTGTGGCCCAGATCAGTTGATCTGGGCCACATTTGTTTTAATGGCTTTTCAGAAGATAGTCTCCAAAAACTGGCTGGGTACGCTTAGTCCTCATATCCACATGATGGCTCACATGGGACTTCACGCCAAACTGTCTTTGGAACACACTTCGTCACCGTGTAGGCAACCTTCTTTGGAACCATGCGACAAACATCAATGGTTTTTGTGTAGTGAACAGGTCGCGTCACACAATAAGGCACTTTCTTTATGTGTGTCTCTTTAACCGTCTTGCACACTTTGTAACACTCTTCACGACAACGCTGTTCCCGAACCATTTTGCACACTTGATATGAGCATGTCTTCATCCGCTGCTCCGGCACCATCTTGCAAACCTTATACGTCCGCACACGCTGCTCCGGTACCATCTTGCAGACCTTGTAGCAGCAGGTTCGTACACGCTGCTCCGGCACCATCTTACAAACCTGATATGTCCGTACACGTTGCTCTGGCACCATCTTGCAAACCTTGTAGCAGCAGGTCCGCACGCGCTGCTCCGGCACCATTTTGCAAACCTGATACGTCCGTACACGTTGCTCTGGCACCATCTTGCAAACCTTGTAACAGCAGGTTCGTACACGCTGCTCCGGTACCATCTTGCAAACCTGGTATGTCCGAACACGTTGCTCAGGCACCATCTTGCAGACCTTGTAACAGCAGGTCTTAACCCGACGCTCTGGCACCATCTTGCAGACCTTGTACGTTCGCACACGTTGCTCCGGTACCATCTTGCAAACTCTATACGAGCAGGTTCGCACCCGCTGTTCTGGCACCATCTTGCAGACTTTATAGGTGCGTACGCGTTGCTCTGGCACCATCTTGCAGACCTTGTAACAGCAGGTCTTGATTCTTTGCTCCTGGACCATTTTGCAGACTTTGTAGCATTGCTTTTTGACAATGGTCTCTCGCTCATAGCGGACACAGTCAATCTGCTTCTCACAAATTTCAGGAACCCATACTTTTTTGCAGATTGTCCTGGATGGGCACTGAACCTGAATCTTCTTCACTGGCCCCGGATGGTAACACCGTTTCCCTGAACAGTCCGTCTCCCAACAACCTGGCTGTCGAACACACTTTGTGACCAATGGCCCCGGAATTTCACACCTTTCAGTTTCCCAGTGACCCTTGCAGACCTTTACAGTCTTGGTGTAGTGCACTGGCTTACAGATGGTATGACGAATATCTCGCTCTCGTGTTTCCCAGACAGGCTTGCACACTGTATACGGAATCTCTTTCGTGCACGTCTCGTAAACGGGCTTGCATACCGTGTAGCATTGCTCGCGTGTCTCATATACAGGCTTGCACACTGTGTATGGAATCTCTTTCGTCCTCGTCTCGTACACAGGCTTGCATACCGTGTAACACTGCTCGCGTGTCTCATACACAGGTTTGCACACTGTATACGGAATCTCTTTCGTCCTCGTCTCGTACACAGGCTTGCATACCGTGTACGGAATTGTTCTTGTACGAGTCTCCCAACCCGGCTTGCAGACTGTGTACTCAACGTCCCGGTAGCATTGCTCCTTCTCGTAGCGAATGCAGTTGATTTCCTTTTGCTCAACAACCTTTTCGCATACGGTTTTGTAACAGGTGTACTGTTTCTTCTCGTAAACAACATCCTTGACAAGCCGAGGACCACAGCATGAAGGAGCTGCGCACGACGGCTCACAGCCTTCACTGCAGCTACAATTCTTGCGAGCTTTCGAAAAGCTTACGGTAGAAACTTTCGAGGCACCGTGTTGGTAGTTAGCTAACCCACAGTAAGCAGCATCAACTTTGGTTGCACTGAGTAACACCGTTGCCACCGACATCATGGCACAGACAAAAATCTTGTTCATAACGTTCTCTCTTGCTCTTCGATCCCGATAGAAATCAATCCTTCGATTCTTAAATATTCAGCGGACGCAAAATGGCACGGCCAGTAAAACGTCAGCGAGTACTCTCTAAAGATCGCCCATAAACTCTGCGCAGGATGATTTCTTTTCGAAATCGGTGCAGTTTTTCCATTGTCACTATGGCATTACAACCGTTACATCCGGACGTTGGACTCGAGAGATTTGCGATAGTTCATTCCCCCGGGTTAAAGTCTTCTAATATTCCACTGGGGTCTGGCAGATATTTCATGGTGACTGAAGACACAAATGAACGCCCGAACGAGATGCCTTCGGACGCTACTGTTCCAAAGGTTGTTGTCAGCAGAATCAGTCTCTATCTACGAGAACTGCAACGGCTTCAGTCTGCGGGCAAAGAAACTATCTCTTCCAGTCAGCTCGGGACTCTTCTTGGCTTCAGTGATGCTCAGGTGAGAAAAGACCTCGGCTTTTTTGGGCAATTCGGCTACCCAGGAGTTGGTTATCGTTGCGACGAACTCATCAACGCCATGCGTGACATCTTGGGCACAAACCAATCCTGGCCCGTTGTCATGATTGGAGCAGGCAATCTTGGTCTTGCACTTCTTGGATACAAAGGTTTTGGTCAACAGAATTTCTCTATCGAAGCAGCTTTTGACGCCGATTCAAAAAAAATAGGGAAAGTCATTCAGGGGATTCAGATTCAGCCCCTCAACGAATTATCTAAAACCGTTAAAACAAAGGGAATTCGGCTGGGTATGGTTGTTGTCCCTGCGAATCGTGCACAAGAAGCAGCCAATGATCTTGTGAAGGCTGGCATCGAGGGCATTGTCAATTTTGCTCCTGTGACACTCACCCTTCCAGCCAACGTACAAGAAGTAGCCGTAGATCTTGCAATAGAGCTCGAACAACTTTCTTTTGCTGTGACGAGCATTCTGAATCGCCCAACCAATCAGCCCTCTGATCCCCATAACGTGTTGACGAACCCGCCTACCGTATCGCCGCACCAGCGTGACTAGATTTGATCGTTGTAGGGGACCAAACCATTGGAAAAGCATCTCTGCTTTCTCAGTTTTCAGAAGAAAGAAATACGCCAGATTTTAAGAATCTCCCTATGCGTTTAAAACACTTAAAGAATATTCCGAACTGACGCCGGATTGGGCTTCAACAAAATGCAGAGAAACACGCTATACTAAGGAAACTTCACTACCCGGTGGTGTAATGGTAGCACAAGGGTTTTTGGTACCCTTAGTCTAGGTTCAAATCCTAGCCGGGTAGCTGTGTTGACTGACTGTCAGTTCCCGGAGTCGTGCCCCTCAGATTGTGAAGTGGTTTGGAAGACGCTGCATCCGAATTACGAATCTGTTTTTTGCCCGTCTCTTGGCTACCAACCGTGTCGTTACCACGCATGCTCTTGGACTTCTTCCTTTGGTCAAGACTTCCTGGACCCGCTCCGTTGGCAATGATAAATAGCATTGTGCCACTAAGTGCCAAGTTCTTGAGAAACTGAATCATTTCAGTCGGTTTTTGATCCGCCTCTGCGTTCCAAAAGTCGTGGAAATAATAGGTTGCTCCCGCAAGAAAGAGAAGGAGCATGCTCGCACCAAGACGAGCTTTAAATCCCGCAGCAACCGAAAGTCCTCCAAAGATCAAAAATACTATCGCACCGCACAGTAAATACTTATGAGCAGGTATTCCCAGAATTTCATCCTGAGGCATACCTTGTGCCGCCATCAGGTCAGCAACGCTACTAAAATTCAGAATTTTGTTTCCGAATGCACTTAGCAAAAAGATAATGGAAATCATCAGCCTGCCAACACAGGCAAGAATCCCTTGAATAATTCTCATGTTACGCCTCCAAAAGAATTGTTACTGGCCCTTTGCTTCTGGCCCTTATTATTCCCACCCTCGCCCAAAATCAGCAAATTGGTGGTTCGTGGGGAGGCTCTATGATTTCTTGACCATGAATTTTCGCCAATCTTTTCAGGACTTCCTGTAGATCTTTGGGAAGAATTGAGTGAAAGAGTATCTCGTCACCGGTGACCGGATGTGTGAATCCTAATTCAGCAGCATGCAAAGCCACCCGCGGTGCGAGTGATTGGTCTTTCAGGTCAGAACCCAACGGGGCCGAATAGACCCGTTCACCACAAATGGGGTGCCCACTTTCAGCGAGATGAATTCGGATTTGATGCGTCCTTCCGGTCTCCAGGCGACACTCGACCAACGTATATGCATCACCAAAATGTTCACACGGCTGAACATGAGTGACCGCATGTTTTCCTTTCCCATCAACTGCTGAACCCCGGCGGCCATCACCCCGATCCCGTACAAGACTCGACATGATAGTGCCTTTACCAACCCGACCAACGGCAACGGCGAGGTATTTACGCCGAGTCGTATGCTGTCGAAACTGCTCAGCCAAAATTCTTCCAGCTGGCACCGTTCGGGCAAACACAAGGAGCCCACTTGTTTCACGATCAATTCGATGAACCGCTCGAACTTGACCCGAGCGATGCAGTCTTTCCTTTTTTAAACCACTCTTCCATTTACCTTGTCGTGCTGCTTTTAAGAACCGTCCTATTACTGTTGGAAGAAGTTCATCAAGAGTTGGCTGCAACTGGCGGCGGCGGGTCGGCCATCCTGCCTCTTCATGATGCCGAGTGGTCGTAAGACCCGCGGGCTTATCGACAACAACAACGTGATCATCGAGGTGAACGATTTTCACATCTTGCGGCCCGGGCGGTGCGGCGGCAGGCACGTCAAGAAATTTCACGACCTCGCCTGTCTTCAGGCGTCTGGCAGCATCCACGCAGATATTGCCGTGAATTGTGATGCGCCGATTACGAATCCATCGTTCAGCAACTGCCCAACTCGTTCCATCTATTTTCTCTCTTAGATAAGCTGCGAGCGTGCACCCACTCTCATCATCGGTCACATGAAAAACCTGACCTGTTCCGTGCTTTACCATGGATAATCAAAAACTAACGAATACGTTCTTGTTCGAGAGCCCTTGAATGACTTTCTGTAAGAACAGGAAATATTTTCACTTTCACGCCTCACGGAATCTTACATTCCGCAGCTGCCTGCTCTAAGGGGTTACCCCTCGAATGATGGCAAAACCATGAGACTAAAGCGGCCTAACCGCCAACCGCTTGACCACAAAAAACCTAGTTTTAGACTCATTTTCTTATAAATGTGGCGTTCCGTTCGCCGCCTAAAAAGAAATTCTCGAAGTGAGGGGAATCCAGCGTGCCCGGAACCTGCGTCATCGGTTTGCAATGGGGCGATGAAGCCAAAGGCAAACTTGTCGACATTCTGACTGAAAAACACGATGTCGTTGTTCGGTACCAAGGGGGCGCAAATGCTGGTCACACCGTGGTCTCGGATGGAGAAACATGGAAACTCTCTTTGATTCCAAGTGGCATCCTTCGAGATAATGTTACCTGTGTTGTAACTGGTGGTGTTGTTCTCGACCCTGCGAGTGCAATACGTGAAATTGACATGCTTGAGTCACGAGGGATCAAAGTAGCTGACAAACTACGGCTCAGTGATCGGGCTCATGTTGTTTTCCCATGGCATGTCATTGAAGATGGGATTCTCAATGGCAGTCTTTCCGGTGGTGAATCAATTGGAACAACGGGAAGGGGTATTGGACCCTGTTACAGGGATAAAGTCGGTCGGTCACTTGCAATTCGACTCGGGGATCTCTATCGCGAAGAGTTCCGATCTACTTTTGATCATATTATCAAAGTAAAGCAGCGGTTTCTTGAAGCAAGCCGGCCAGCTGGCAGTGATGCCATTGAACTTGATAGCGACACAATATTCGAACAATACCAGGAATATGCAGAACGACTCCGTGACTACGTTGGTGAGACGACAAACTATCTTCTAGATTCCGTTGAAACTGGAAAACCAGTTCTCTTCGAAGGTGCACAAGGTGCATTGCTTGATATCGACCACGGCACGTTCCCGTTTGTTACGAGTAGCAACTCGTCCGGGGTTGGAGTGTCAAGTGGATCAGGTGTTCCGGGTCGGTGGATCAACCGAACTATTGGTGTCTTGAAAGCCTACTCCACACGAGTTGGAGGTGGGCCTCTACCAACTGAACAAGACAACGATATTGGGAAACACCTCCAACAACGCGGTAAAGAATTTGGCACTGTGACTCAGCGACCACGACGCTGTGGTTGGTTTGATGCAGTTGCAACGCGGTATTCTGCTCGCCTTTCAGGTGCTGATGAACTTGCAGTGATGCTGCTCGATGTTCTCTCGGAACTTGATGAACTCCGAATATGCACGAGCTATCGCATAAACGGAAAAGTTGTGAATGAGTTTCCCGGACAGATTGATGACCTGAAGGCTGCGGAGCCAATCTACGAGACACTTCCCGGATGGAACAACGATTTAACGACTGTTCGTAACGAAGCAGATCTACCGCTGAATGCTATTCGGTACATAGATCGTATTGGAGAACTTCTTGGTCGACCGGTGACAATTGTTTCAGTTGGACCAGATCGAGAGCAAACCATTTTTCGCAGTGGAAACAATCAGCCTGCACAATACCCTCAAAATACACAACAGGAACGAGCGACGGTGTGAACAACCCTGTTGCCATCCCATCTACAAAGCATTCCACTCGGACGGCAGACCAACAAAAAGCCGAACCGACAGACAGCCCCCTACCACAGCACGTTGCAATCATTATGGATGGCAACGGCCGCTGGGCCGAAAAACGCAATCTTCCACGAATCGAAGGCCATAGGCAGGGCGTCACAAGTGTTCGCAAGGCCACCGAACATGCTGCAAGACGAAACATCAAGCAGCTGACTCTGTACTGTCTATCAAGCGAAAATTGGCGGCGACCAAAAGCCGAACTCGATTTCCTCATGCTCCTTCTCGAGCAGTACATGATTGAAGAACGATCGCTCTTGATGCGCGAACGCATACGGCCAGTCATGATAGGAAACCGAGCTGGCTTACCGAACAGAACACTCGCAGCTATCGATGAAACGGTTGATATGTGTCGCAATAATACCGGCATGCGACTTTGTCTTGCAGTTAACTACGGAGGTCGGGCTGAAATTGTTGAAGCCACCAAAACACTTGCACGTCGAGTGGCTGAAGGAATCCTGCAGCCAGATGAAATCGATGAGAAAAGTATTGAATCTCACCTTGAAACAAACGGAATGCCTGATCCGGACCTTCTCATACGAACGGCTGGCGAGATGCGACTTAGTAATTTTTTACTGTGGCAGATGAGCTATGCCGAGTTCTGGGTCACTTCAGACCTTTGGCCCGATTTCACCGAGAATCATCTCGATCAAGCACTGGCCGCTTTTCAGTCGCGCGAACGTCGATTCGGAGGTCTTTCGTCAACATGAAGAGAAATTCAACTTCCTTTGCAACGCTTGGTTCACGGTTTATCGTCTCGGGCACTCTGATCATCTGCTTGACTGCACTCACCTGGGCTGACTCCACTGGATTCCTTGGCGGTTTACCCGGCTGGTGGCTCCTTCCTATTTTAATTCTCCTTGCAGTTGGGGGCGTGAACGAGTTCATTGTTCTCTACACGAAGCGGGGAATCAGACTCAAAGGTGGAATTCTTCGTGTCGGAGTCGTTGCTATATTTTTAGCCGTTGCCGTGGGTACTCAAGCGATGGTTTCTGATACGGGAGATGCTGCACCCGTAGCTGCTCTCAGTTGGGCCGCACTGGCAACAGCAGTCGCGGTTGGATCACTTTTTGTCCAAGAAGTTTTGCTCGCTCGCAATGATGATCAGGATCTTGATCGATTAGCAGCAAGCATTTTTGTACTGACGTATCTAGGTCTCCCGATGGCATTCATGGTTGGGTTAAGGCTTGTCACTATTGCCAACTTGGGTCCTGAGCAAACAGACCCTCAATATCTCGGGATCATTCCATTGCTCAGCCTTATTACGGTCGTCAAAGCTGGTGATATTTTTGCATATCTCATCGGCTCTGCTTTAGGGCGGATTCCGCTGATGCCAAAAATTAGCCCGGGGAAAACGTGGGAGGGTGCAGCTGCGTCACTCACTGGCTCGCTTTTCACTGCGTGGTTGATAATGCAGTCTTCGCTTATTTTCAAAAATGGGTTACCAGTGCAACCCCTTGGTGGATGGATCACCTTCGGAGTATGTGTTGGACTGGCTGGTATGGCAGGTGACCTTGCAGAATCACTGATCAAGCGTGAACTCAAAACAAAAGATTCTGGAAAGTCTTTAGGTGGCCTCGGAGGAGCACTCGACCTCATTGACTCACTCCTGTTCGCTGCACCTGTTGCATGGTTTCTGTGGGTGAATGCATCTGGTTAAGACCAATTCCTCCGGGCTAAATGATGGTTTTTCTAACAAATTCAGCGATGAAAACAGGTCCTGTTGGGAACGCCTCTCCTGCGGGAGTAGTATATAGGGAGAACCTGACACCAATCAGTTTCCTGCCAGTCTGCCACGTGGCGGACGCACCTTTTCCTCGAGGCCATGAACCCCACTCGGTTGATGGACTTTGATGTCTCGCTCAACGATTGCAGTAGTCGACTCAAAGCGGCTTTTAGAACTTTTCGGACCTCGTGATCAACACCTCCGAAAAATACGAACCGCTCTCGACGTTGGAATTTCAGCCCGAGATGGAGAGATACACATTGAGGGTGAGGACACTGCTGTTCATAGAGCCACAGAAATTTTTGAGTCACTAGATCAGTCACTCCAGGATCATGGCACTATCACAGGACAACTTGTTGACCGTTTACTCAACGGAAGCAGCATCTCTGAACAACTCATTCATCAGGAATCGATTGAAGTGCATCGACCTGGAGGGCATATTGTTCCTCGATCATCAGGTCAGGCTGATTATGTACGTACTATTCGACAATCTGATATCGTTTTTTGTGAGGGGCCGGCAGGTTGCGGAAAAACCTTTCTTGCTGTCGCCATGGCCGTTTCTGCTCTCCGCCAAGAACAGGTCACAAAAATTGTGCTTGTGCGTCCAGCTGTTGAGGCGGGAGAAAGCCTTGGCTTTCTCCCGGGTGACCTTCAGGCAAAAATAAATCCTTACCTGCGACCACTACTTGATGCACTTCGCGAGATGATGGACTTTGACTTATTGAAAAAGCTGACTGAGCAAGATGTCATCGAAATGATTCCTCTCGCCTATATGCGAGGCAGAACACTAAACGACGCCTTCATCATTCTGGACGAAGCACAGAACACGACTGCAGCTCAGATGAAAATGTTTTTGACTCGCCTAGGAGTTGGCTCGAAAATGGTGATTTCAGGTGATACCACGCAAATCGACCTTCCTCCAAACCGCAAAAGCGGTCTTATTGATGCAATGGAACGGCTTGGCAAGGTTGCAGGCTGCAGCAAAATCAGCCTTGGAGGCAGTGATATTGTCCGGCATCCTCTTGTTCAGCGCATTGTCGATGCTTACGAGGAATAATTACATACTTCAATTCTCTTTCCGAAAATGAGAAACTAACAGCAGTTTACGATGAGTATCGCCCCGTCGTCATTTCGCCGCCGCATTCGCCGAGCCTCCTCAATGGAAGGTCCGCAGAGTTTCTGGGGCAGGCTCCTCGAAACTATTTCGCGGTCAGAAGTCCTCGTGCGCCTCGGCCTTTGCCTTCTGGCAGCTTTTTTCCTTCTTATTCTTCTACGAGGATGGTCGCAACCATTCGCATTTAGACTCGGCTCTGTTGCTCCTCGAGGTGTTGTTGCCCGAGTTGCATTTGAGAAGCCCGATCTCGCTAGAACTCGTGCGGCACAGCAACGGGCAACATCACAGGTCCGAGTCGTTTACATCCAGGACCGATCGCCATTGGTTCGTATTCGAGACGGACTCAAAAATCGTGTTGCTGAAATTGCAGCAGCAGAAACTTTGGCCGGTGTTTCACGTGCCGCATGGCTTGAGTTTGCTCCAGAAACAGCAGCTGTTCTGGAACGGCTTCCGATACCGGCTCCAGGGACTGTTGTGAAACCCACCGAACTACCAATTGCTCCTGAGCCACCCGATTTCTCAACACAAGATGAACCACAGGACAAGAACACACTTCCCTCTTTAGATTCGAACATATTGGGCTCATCAAAAGCACAGGTGGCGAAGAAAGTAAGTAGCGGCAAAGAGGGTGCTCCATCGAACGGAGATATCGGATTAGCTGATGATGTGATACGAGCACAAGCACAGCCAAACGCAGCGTTAGAAACAGCTGCGGAAGATCAAGCTGGGCAAGCGAACCCATCAGTCACAGAATTCTCACGAGAGAAGCTGCAGGCTGAACAGGCATTTACAGCCTTCCGAAATCCGGTGGGTACCAAAGAAAAAATACTCGAGTTCAATAAAGCCATCGATCGTGCGTTTGCGCCGCTGGAATCCCAAGGTGTACTCGAAAAAATTCAGCACGACATCGACGAGGGAAGCCAAACAGAAATTGATGTCCACCCGCTTGGCAACGTAACCGAGATGATACGTGTTCAGGTTGCTGAAGTACTCCTCGGAGAGGCCAAGATTCGCTTCAAGGCAAGGCTGACTGATGAATTGGGGCCTGGACCTTTAACAGATCGCGTATTCATGTGGATTGATCCACGGCTAACAGGATCACTTGAAGTTGACAACGAAGCGACGGCAAAAGCCAAAAATGAAGCAGTTGAAGAAACGCCTGAACAATTCATTCGTTATTCAGCAGGTGACCTGCTCTCTCCTGCTGGCGTCGAGATTACGAATGAGCAACTTACACTTTTAAAACTCGAACACGAAGAATCTTTGAGGCAGCAACCAGTTGGCGAACGTTTTGGCCGAGCAGCTTCACTGTTTGGTCTGTTCGTAGCAATGTTCACACTCGCCGGATTTTACCTCCACCTTCATCACCGTGATGTCATGGTTGATCTCGGTCATATAGCAACCTTGCTTGTTCTAGTTGTGGCAACAATGGCCGCTTGTGTATTTGCCTCTGGTGACTCATGGCACGCCGAAATCTTACCCCTACTGGTTTTTGCAATGACGGTCGCAATCGCTTATGACGAAGATCTCGCACTCCTACTTGTTGCCGAGGTAGCCCTTGTTCTTGTCGTGGGCTTAGGCCAGGGCCTTGCTGACTACATAACGCTCACTGCAGCAGCAGCTGCGACTATTTTCTGGATGGGTCGAATCAGGAGTCGTAGTAAGTTGATCTACGTTGGCTTATGGGCGGGCGCCGTTGCCATGACGACTCAGATTGGTGCCAACCTCCTTGAAGAACATCCGCTTGACTTCTACCTCCTTTTCGAAGCGGCACGGACTGGAGTATGGACCCTTCTGGCAGGCTTTCTGATGACGGGCTTACTACCGTTCGTAGAAAAAACATTCGGTGTACTCACCGATCTAAGCCTGCTTGAGATCGGTGATGTTGCGCATCCTCTTCTTCAAGAACTTGTTCGAAGAGCTCCAGGCACGTACAACCATTCGATTAATGTTGCCAGCATCGGAGAGGCGGCGGCTGATGCAATTGGAGCACGTGGGCTCCTTGTTCGAGTCGGGGCGTATTTCCATGATGTCGGAAAGATGCTCAAGCCGGCCTACTATGTCGAAAATCAGAATAGACAGGAAAACAGACACGAAACACTTGTGCCTGCAATGAGTAGCCTCATTATCATTGCACACGTCAAAGAGGGAGCCGAGTTAGCACGGCAGTACAACCTTCCTCAACCTATTGTTGACCTTCTCCTCGAACATCACGGCACAACGCTCGTTGAGTACTTCTACCGACGTGCCGCTGAGAAATCACAAACTGATCCAAATGGAGGCGGTGTTGATGAGCAGACCTTCCGTTATCCAGGACCTCGTCCAGGGACGCGGGAGTCTGCCGTCTTGATGCTTTCTGATGCTGTCGAGAGTGCCAGTCGTTCACTCACAGAACCGACCCCAGCGAGAATTTCTAGCCTCGTGCATGACCTTGCTATGAAACGACTTCTTGATGGCCAATTTGAGGATTGTGGATTAACGCTTGAAGAATTACGACTTATCGAGCAAAGCCTCGTAAAAAGTCTCACGGCTGTTTATCACGGACGAGTGAAGTATCCGGACCAGAGGTTAGCCTAGTGGCCGCCTCACACCGCTGCTCCACACCGCGCCTACTTTACCCGCAAGCCACTTCTGGCAGCAACAAGGTTGTTCTATGCAATCGTCAACGGACGATGGCAGTTTGCTCGAAGACACTCAAACGTTTTTTCCTTGTTGCCATAGACGCCCTTGGAATGACTGATTCTGATATCAGCCTGGCAATTGTAAATGACAAAGCAATTGCTGTGCTCCATGAAACATGGCTAGGTATTTCCGGCCCAACAGACGTCCTTTCCTTTGATCTTTCAAGTCCTAAACATGCCCAACCCTCCCAGCACGGAAAGCGGCATGGAATTCATGGCGAAATTATTGCAAGTGCTGAGACAGCTTCGCGAGAGGCTCGTGTCTACGGCTGGAGCCCGGAACACGAATTAACCTACTACCTTATCCATGGCTTGCTTCATCTCGTCGGCTATGACGACCAGTCGCCCTCAGAAAGGATCTCTATGCGACGGAAGGAGCGAGCGATAATGAAAGTGATTGGGCTCCCGTCTCCACCAAGAAGACGTCCCAAAACCACTTGTCACCGAAGCTAACCTTTCTTATTGTCCTGAAATATGCTCATGCAAACTGCAATCCTCTTATTAATTATCGCAAGCCTCGCTGCCCTGCAGTCCCGTGCCATCCGGGGAGCGAAGCGGCATCAACTTCAAGACATCTGCCGTCAGAAAGGGCTTCCTGATGTTTACGATGAACTCGTACGAGCAAGTGAAGGAATAGCATTTTTTGCCGCTACTGTTGTGGTGCTTGCCGGAGTTGCGTCAACTTTTTTTATCTCAAAAATACTCACGACCAGCCTTTCTACTGGACTCTGGGCAGGTCTTTGCTGGATTATGCTGGTGATCGTACCCATGACACTCACACGGTTTGCTGGGGTTTGGATTGTTGTGACAACATGGTGGTTGTGGCGGCCTCTCATTCGGCTTATCGCACCTGTTTCCAAAGGGGTCACCAAATGTATCGAGGCCATTCAATGGATGCTCTACAGGAGCAAGAATCATGCTACCGCTGATGAGTCACAAGACGAAATTCGACTCGCTATGGATGAGGCTCATCGTGAAGGGCATCTTGATGAAGAAGCGCGCGAAATGATCGAAGGCGTCATGGAACTTGAAGACGCTCAAGTCTCTGAGATCATGACTCCTCGGACTCAGGTTATCGGCGTCGCTTTAAACTCAACGTGGAAAGATTCAGTAGAAGCCGCGGTAGAAAGCGGGTATTCAAGACTCCCAGTCTGGAAGTCCTCCCCAGATGACATCGTTGGGGTCCTCCATTTGCGTGAAATTTTGGCCGAGCTGGCTCAGTACCAAGATACTCTGAGTGAGGCCGGACGAACCGAACCAAATCTCCGTGATCTTCTTAGGCCTCCTTACTTTATCCCTGAAACTATGAGTGTTCAGTCTTTGCTCCGCGATCTGCAGCGTGGCAAATCACATATGGCTATTGTTACTGATGAATTTGGTGGTGTCTGCGGTATTGTAACAATTGAAGATGCTCTCGAAGAGATCGTTGGAGAGATCACAGACGAGCATGATGAAACACTGACAGATGGTATTCTTGTGCAGTCGAAGGATACGTGTGAAACATTGGCTAATGTTCCTATTGATGACTTGAACCAGCGAATGCATTTTTCCTTACCGGAAGAAGCTGATTACGATACCGTCGGCGGCTTCGCCTTCCATATTTTTGGACGAATACCATCCGAGGGAGAAACCATAGTTTCTGATGGCGTATCGCTTGAGGTTTTAGCAAGTTCAAGGCGTCGAATTGATCGACTCCGTGTTTCAAGATTACCCCAAACACCTGATTCACCATGAGTGCCGAAAAGGCTCAGGCTCTCGTCCTGCGGGCCCGACCATTTGGTGAAACAAGTGCGATCATTACCTTGCTGACTCGTGAGGTCGGTAAGGTACGGGGACTGGCAAAGGGAGCGTGGCGACCAAAGAGTAAATTTGACGCCGCCCTTGACCTCCTTTCCATCTGTCAGGTACTCGTCCTTCATAGTTCGTCTGGCAATCTTGATCTTTTCACAGAGGCCTTCCTCGAGCATCGATTTCGAATCGGTCGTTATGAATCATCATTTGCTGCCGGACTCTACATCGCCGACCTCCTGGATTCAGTCACCGTTGATGCAGACCCCCAACCTGAACTCTTTGATCTCGCCACACGAGCGATCCGATTCCTCTCTGCACCAAGACCTGGACAGAGAAACGAACAGCGGTCTGTGCTTGACTCCAGAACTGTTTCGGCACTTATTATTCACACAGAACTGGGCATCCTCCATCAACTTGGACAACTTCCATCGCTCCATTGCTGTGCCGAGTGTCAACGACCATTGGAAGGCCGAAGAATATCGTTCAGCATGCTTGGAGGGGGAGGGCTCTGCCCACAATGTCGACGAGGAAAAAGATCTGTTGTCTCAATCTCAAGTGAAGCAATTGTTTCTTTGCGGCAGCTTGCCGACTCCTTCGTTCAGAGTGAATCTATATCACAGCCAGAACCTCCGTTTGGAGAGATTCGTGCCATTATGAATACACTATTTGCCAATATTCTTGGATATCGCCTGAAAACCAGTCATTGGCTTGCGACAACCTTTCCCTCGTCACGCGAGAAACACCGATGAACCGTTCAACCAACCAGAGGACTTGTCCAAGGGCTTTCCCATTGGTCATTGGGTTCTTTATCACGCTCCTTGCAAGTGGATGCGCCACACTCACTAAGCCAACATGGCCATGGAGTGATTCAAGCGTAGGACCAGATGACTCGGCTATTGATGATGAATCTTCTTCTGTCATCTCATCAGAATTCACACCGAGTGATGATGATTTTGGTTGGAATGCGTTAAAGGGTGACACAATGAAACGACGTTTTAAAAAGCTTGTTGGTCGTGGCCCGAATGAGTCAGTAGCAAAAGATGCTCTCGCCGAGGGTGATGATCTTTTTGTTCAGAAAGAATACAAAGCCGCTCTGAAGCAGTATTATCGCGTTGTCGACCGATGGCCGGATTCTTCTATCGAAGAAGACGCCATGTGGCAGGTTGGTGAATGTCTTTTTTTTACTGACCAATATCCAAAGGCTGAAGATCAGTATGATTCCCTTGTGAAAAAGTACCCAAATACTCGGTACCTTGACCGTATAGCAAAACGACAGTTTGTGATCGCGCAGTACTGGCTGGCACTAGATGAAAAGCAGCACGTTCCACTCTTGATACCGAATCTGATTAATCGAAGTCGTCCTCTCTTTGACACACGAGGACGAGCTCTCAAAGCATATGAACATGTTCAACTGAATGATCCCCGTGGATCACTTGCTGACGATAGCCTGATGGCACAAGCAAATGCCCATTTCCTTGAGGAGGAATGGCTTGATGCTGATTACTTTTATTCAGTTCTGCGGACAGAATACCCAGACAGCGAATTTCTGATGCCGGCCCATCTATTTGCACTCCAGGCAAAGCTCCGGGCGTATCAGGGCCCCGCATACGAGGGAGGCATGCTCGATGAGGCGGAGATCTTAGCGGACCAGATTCTTGTTCAATTCCCAAATCAATTGGGTACCGATGAAGAGGAACGCGTCGTTCGAACACGTGCTGAAATTGCAGCCCAGCAGGCCCTTCGTCACTGGAAGAGGGCTGAATTTTATGCAAAAGGAAAACACTATTCTTCTGCTCGAATCTATTACGCACTTATTGCTCAAGACTACCCAAAGACCATGCTCGCTCAACGTGCACGAAAGCAACTCAAAGGCATCGCAGGACTCGATGATTTCAATGACAATCCTTGGCCAACTCTTACAGCTTTTCTGAATCCGGATTCTCTGAAAGAGGCTGAACTTGATGCCATGGCTGAAGCCGACACCGTTATTGCCAGCCAGGATAGCACTGGTGAAAGCCAGCCACTGAGGTGAGGCTCACAATGGTCCCATCAATCAACCGCCGAAAGATTTTGTACGGGCTTACCTGCTTTCTGCCGGGAGTCGTAGGGTGTGCTGCATATCAGTTTGGGAACAGCACCCTATATGCAACAAATGTTCGCACGATCTACGTACCACTCTTTCAATGTGACAGCTTTCGTATGACGCCTGCTCTCGATATTGGTGAGCGTCTGACTGAGGCCGTCTGTAAGGAAATTGAGAAGAGGACTCCATTCAAGGTCGTTGATAGTGCTGGGGCTGACAGTATTTTAACCGGTCGAATTGTTGCAGATACCAAACGGATGATGGTCGAGAGTCCAACAGATCAATCGAGAATGGTCGAGATGAATCTACAAGTTCTTGTCACCTGGGCTGACCGAGGTGGGGCCGTTCTAGCTTCGGGTTCCATCCCAGTGCCTGCAGCAAGTGTTGATGTTGGTCAGTCGGCTGCACTCGTTCCAGAATATGGTCGATCTGTAGTCAGCACCCAACAAGAGGGCATTGTTAAAATGTCACAGCAAATTGTTGGACTCATGGAAGAACCGTGGTAATGAAGCCACATGTTGCTGATCCTGCTGAGTGGCGACTCCGTACACGGAGTGTGCGTCTACCCAGATCTGACGAATTGCCACTTTTAATGGGGATCGTAAATACTACGCCGGACAGCTTTTCTGACGGTGGTCTGTGGACACAGATCGAAACTGCGGTAGCACATGGACTTTCCCTCATTGAAGCTGGTGCTGACATTCTTGATATCGGTGGAGAGAGCACTCGGCCTTTCTCAGATCCAGTCGATTCGGGGGAGGAATGGCGCCGAGTCGGAGAAGTGGTCCGGATTCTTTCACATGAATCGGACTGCCCCATATCTATTGATACGTCCAAGGCTTCTGTGGCAAAAGGCGCATTGGAGAATGGTGCCGAAATAATTAACGACGTCACTGGCCTTGAGGGCGACCCCGCAATGATCCAAATTGCGAGTGAGACTGGTGCTGGAATTTGTGCCATGCATATGCAAGGTACTCCAAAGACAATGCAGATAAACCCAGCGTATGAAAGCGTTGTAGCAGAAGTTTATACGTATCTAGAGGAGCGAAAGAATACGTTCGCTGCGGCTGGTATTGCCCCTGAAAGAGTCTGTCTAGATCCGGGCATCGGCTTTGGAAAAACACACGTTCATAATATTGAACTAATGAAACATGCGTCGAAATTTCTTGACCTTGGATGCCCAATTCTAATTGGCCATTCCCGCAAAGGGTTTCTTAGTAAACTAGTAAAACAGACGATCCACAGAGAAGCGTCATTACTCGAACGTGATATCGCAACAGCTGCAACAGCCTGTAGTCTAGCTGACCAAGGCATTCACATCTTGCGAGTGCATGACGTGGCAACCGTGCGACTTGCTCTCACTGCTTACGCATCAAGCAGGACAACCGAGTCGCTGTTATAAAGCCATTGCTTTGCGGGCAATGGCAACACACTGACGAATATCATTCAAAGGATTTTCTGGGTTTTTCTCATATTCCAGAGAAAGCGCACCATCTTCTGGAAACCCCACCTGCTCGAGCGCGACGAATACAGCCGGTACGTCAAGGTGGCCTTGCCCAAGGATTACTCCCTCTGCTTTTTTCTGCATTTCAGCAAAGTCTTTGAGATGGATGCCGTACAACCTACCTTTTAAAAGCCGTATCACTTCGACTGGCCGTTCAGCTGAACGAATATAGTGCCCAAGATCAGCACATGCTCCAATACGTTGATCCCGGTTTTCAATAGCTCGTAAAACATCAAGAACTTTGCTGTAGCGATGACCTGGTCCGTGATTATGAATAGCAATACGAATATCGAATTCTTGAACAAGCTCCTCAAGATTATCAAAGGAATCTGCTGATGGATCCGCTGTCAGAGTTTTTATTCCAGCCTGTTTTGCAAAGGAAAAAACTTTTCGATTAGCTTCACTGTCTGCAGTGAATTTATTAACACCATGGGCAGAAATCCTCAGGCCCTGATCTTTTACCTTCTGCAGCACTGTCTTAATTTGTGACTGGCTATCCGTCACTGGAAACATTTTGGGATAGAATTCAATCGCGTCAAAACCTAACTCTTTTGCATGACGTAAAGCGTCATCAAGTGAATACTTTCTCAACGAGAATGCTTGGATTCCAAGGTTAAATCTTGTGAGTACTGGTGCAGCTGCATGGGTGACAGAAATTCCTGCGACACCTGCGGCAGCCGATGCAATAAAAGATCGACGACTATGAGCAACCATAAATAAACTCCTCCATGCCAGTGTAATTCAACGTACAATAGTAATTGGTCCTGTGGTATTTGGTCCTGTGTGCTGACCAAGACCATGGTATTTGGTAGCGTACCATTACAGGAGAAACATCCGCATCTGCGCATAAACTTTCTTTTTCCTTACAAAGAGCCGCCTCATGCCAGACAGTTCAACAAATTCAAATAACGAGCTTCAAGATCATTGCCGTCGTACTGCTGAAAAGAGTCGTGCGGCCGCGATACAGTTAGCAACAGTCTCAGGCCAGCAGCGAGCGGCATGCCTTCGGGCTGCTGCGGATACAATCCGGAAGGATGAGGCCGACATTATGGAGGCTAACCTTCGGGATCTCGACGCAGCACCCGGCTTTGGCCTCACAGAAGCTGCCACAGACAGACTCCGTCTCGATAGCCAGCGAATTCAAAGCATTGCCACTGGAGTCGAAGCAGTAGCCGATCTACCAGACCCAGTAGGTGAACTGATTGAGAGATCAACACAACCAAATGGCCTTGAGGTTCGTAAGGTGCGTGTTCCCCTTGGTGTCATATTTTTTGTTTATGAATCGCGTCCAAACGTCACTGCGGATGCCGCTGCAGTCGCACTGGCCTCGGGAAATGCTGTCATTTTACGAGGAGGAAAGGAAGCGGCTCACTCAAGCAAAAGAATTATTGAAAGTATTCGTCAGGCGATCACTGCAAATGGCCTCCCAGCTGATTGCGTTCAACTCGTCGACGTTGCAGATCGTGAAGCTGTTGGTGCCTTCCTCCAGTTCGACAACCTGATTGATCTTGCGATTCCTCGTGGTGGTGAAAGTTTGATACGACGTGTCTGTGCTGAAGCACGCATGCCTGTTCTCAAACATTTCAGTGGAAATTGCCATGTGTATGTCGACAAATCTGCTGAGCTTAATATGGCTGAACGAATTTTGATTGATGCCAAGTGCCAACGCATGGGGGTCTGCAATGCAGCAGAATCGCTTCTTGTTCACAGAGATATCGCACAAGAATATCTTCCTCGAATAGCCGAACAACTTCGATCACGGGACGTTGAGTTGCTTGGGGACGTAGCTACCTGCCAGATTCTTCCGAAAATAGGGCAGGCGACCGATTCAGATTTCGCGACCGAATTTCTGGGCCCGAAACTTTCCGTAGGTGTTGTCCGTTCAATTGATGAGGCTATCGAGCATATCAACCGATTTGGATCTCGACACACTGATGCAATCGTAACTTCGGAGAAAACTGCTGTTGAGAGATTTGCTGCTCGGGTTGATACCGCAGTGGTACTCGTCAATGCCAGCACTCGCTTCAATGATGGCAGTGAACTTGGGCTCGGTGCAGAGATTGGAATTTCAACAGACAAACTCCACGCACGTGGCCCGTGTGGCCCAAGGGAATTGACCACATATAAATATGTCGTCATAGGAAACGGACAAACCAAAGGGTCGTAATTAAAAATCAACCGGAGAATTCGATGGATCAAGAAACCAGAGAAGCACCGAGGTATTGGCTTCGTGCCGTCGCTTTTGTTCTTGTCGCGACAACTTTTTCAATAGTGCTCTTTGCTCAAGGTCCTCCGCGGATGCGGAAACATAGAGTTTCTGAGGCGAAAACCTTGGAACTCGTTCCAGCAAACAAAAAACCTCCCGCAGCAAACCGCGTTCGAGTAACTGAAAAAGATGGCTTTCGGGTCATTGAGTCGAATGACATTCCAAATCATACAGTCGGAGGATTTCCAAACAGAGGCAATCCAAACGCCATTGCTGCCCAGAATTGGACAATTAAGATTCCGCTGCAGCCAGCCCTAAGCGAAACGATAACTCCTCTTCACCAGAGCACCAGCCACGGCCCTCCGAATATGCCCTTCGGTATTGGTATCAACGGCGTACTTTTTGAGCCTGGTACGGCAGAGTTCTGGATGGGTGATCGAGACGCTGACTGGAACTACGAGGCACTTGGAGGAGCCGTTGGTCTGGGACTTGATTCCAATCATGCTCATGTTCAGCCCGGTGGCATCTATCACTACCACGGCCTTCCTACCGGCTTGCTCGAAGAACTTGATTTTATTGCAGGCAAAGACGACCAGGACAGGCATTCTCCACTCATTGGCTGGGCCGCAGACGGATTTCCTGTGTATTACGCCTTTGGTTACCAACAAGCAGACGACCCAAAAAGTGACATTGCAAAACTCACAACAAGTTTCCAATTAAAAAAAGGGGAACGACCAAGCGGCCGTTCCGGGCCAGGTGGTCAATATGATGGAGCCTTTATTCAGGATTATGAATTTGTTGAAGGCACTGGTGATCTTGATGAGTGCAATGGGCGGTTCTGCATCACACCTGATTTCCCTAAGGGGACATATGCCTACTTCCTCACGGACTCCTGGCCAGTTATTCCCCGTGGTTTCCGGGGAACTCCTGTCGTGCTTAAAGAGAGAAGGCACGGTGCGCATCCAAGGCGTCCGCGTTGACACGCCTGTATAAGCCTGAGACTTTGCCTGCAAAAATTTATAAACCAAATCGATTCCGCACAATTTGTGGCACTCCAATATCGACAACCTGAATCCTGCCCGTATAACGCTTTGCATCGATAGTCATAAAACCTTGTTTCGATGCAACAAAGGTCAGCGTCTCATTGGCATAAATACAGGGGCCACATGGTACTCCACGATCACAATCAAAACCTGACGGCACATCAATAGAGATGACACGAGGCCGGGGATCGATTTTCATTCGCCCTAAAAGTGATTCGATGGCAACTTTTGAATCACCTCTTGCGGCACCCGTCGCACCCGTTCCAAGAATTGCATCGATTACGCATGTCGCCGACAACAATGCATTCTGCCACCGTTCTGCAACAGCCCCGGCGAGGCATACCAGGTCTATGCCTGATCGATTGACAATTTCAAGATTCGTCAACGAATCTCCTCTGAATCGTTGTGGTGGTGCTGCAAGCACAACCCGAACCTTGGCTCCAGCAAGTTCCAGATATCGTGCAATGACTAACCCATCTCCACCATTATTTCCGGAGCCTACCACTACGACCACGTCTTGGTCTGAAATTGAATCGAATAGACGTACGATGGCTTCACTCGCATTACGGCCAGCATTTTCCATGAGAACGATACCCGGGAGGGAATATTCGTCCATTGCTACCGCGTCAACCTCACGCACTTTGGCTCGACTCAATGCCAGCATACGAATGTCTCCAAAAAGTCGTTTCTTCTTCCGCACACCGTTCTTGTACCTTGGAAAGCATAACCGGAGCCGAGAAATTGTGTGTTTTGCGGCAGACGGACCATACTGGTTTTCGCGGCAGTTTGTGCTGCTATGATCAAGAGCGGTGTAACCGGCTTCAAGGTTTTCACCGTTCGACAATCCAAATCGAAAAGGAGTTTTGGTGTGGCACAAGCAGCCCTTGCACTCGAAGACGGAACATTTTTTTTGGGTGAGGCATTTGGTCACCGGGGAACGGTGACTGGAGAAGTCTGTTTCAATACCTCAATGACCGGGTATCAGGAAATTCTTACTGACCCTAGCTACCGCGGGCAGATTCTTACCATGACTGCTCCGCAGATCGGCAACTATGGGATCAACCCTCAAGACGTCGAGAGCAGTCATCTTCAAATGGCTGGTTTCGTCGTCAGGGAAGCCAGCCGAGTGGCAAGTAACTTTACCGCAACCGGCACGCTTGATGATTATTTAAAGACAGCCGGTGTTGTGGGCATAAGCGGCATCGATACACGAGCTCTTGTTCGCCAAATCCGAATTCAAGGAGCGATGACTGGTGTTGTTTCGAGTGAAATTCTTCAGGAAGAGAAACTGGTGCAAATGGCCCGGGAGGCACCGAAACTCGTTGGTCGAGATCTTGTGCAAGAAGTCATGCCTTCTGAAATGAGTCAATGGGATGAACCGCTCGCTTCTGATGGCACACCACTTCGCCAACCAACAGAGGGTGGAGAATTCCCACCCAATCCGCAGCATACTGGTGAAAAACATGTTGTTGCACTTGATTACGGGATGAAATGGAACATCGCAAGGCACCTTGTTTCACAGGGCTGTAAGGTTACTGTCCTGCCGGGCAACACCACTGCGAATGACGTGCTTCAGTTAAAGCCGGATGGAGTTTTCTTGAGCAATGGGCCAGGGGATCCTGAGATGGTTGATTATGGAGTATCGACAGTCCGAGATTTAGTTGGAAAAGTACCAATCTTTGGCATATGCCTAGGACACCAATTGTTGGCCCAGGCATGTGGTGCAAAGACATTTAAACTTAAGTTTGGTCATCGTGGAGCCAACCAACCTGTTCTTGATCTTGACACTGGTCGAGTTGAAATCACATCACAGAATCATGGATTTGCCGTCGAGGAAGAATCTCTTCCACCAACACTTGAGGTGACACATAGGAACCTCAATGATGGCACGATAGAGGGTATTCGCCATAAGACTGAGGCTGCGGCAAGCGTTCAGTACCATCCAGAGGCAGCAGCGGGCCCTCACGATTCATCACCTCTTTTCGTCCGCTTTCGTGAAATGCTGAACTAGCAATTAGGTTGAACTAATAATCAAAAAGTCAGCACAACACTTTTCTACCACTTTACAGGGGGCCGACTGAACCCTGTTTTCGGGCCAAGAGCTCCCTGAGAACTCGACACACCTGATGCAAAATACCGTTGGGAGGCCATTTTTTTAGCTTTATAAAAGCCCAAAAAGCACCTACCAGATTTAGTTTTTAAAAAAACCCCCCGGAAAAGTTTGACATCAGGTTTTTGTGTGCAATTTTTGAGGGAAGCTACGGGCGCCTCCGTCGCTTCACTGTCGATCAACGGATTCGGCGGTTTTTCTCCCTATTCAAGTGTCAAGGAGGCTCACCCATGAGTCGTGCGTTTTACTTAGGCGGTCTGTCGGCCGCACTTTTATTGTGTCTAGGTTCTTTTGCCGAAGCCGGTCTTTTCGGTCATCACAACCATGGTCAAGCAGGTTGCTGTGAGCCGGCTTGTGGTTGTGAGCCAACGTGTGGCTGCGAGCCAACCTGCGGTTGCGAGCCAGCTTGCGAACCAGCTTGTGGCTGTGAGCCAAGCTGTGGTTGTGAGCCAGCTTGCTGTGACTCCGGTTGCTGCACCAAGAAGCGATGCTGCAAGCTCGGTACATGGCTTCGAAGCCTTCACGAAGCAAAGATGGCCCGACGAGCCCAACGTCGTTGCTGTGAGCCAGCTTGTGGTTGTGAGCCAGCTTGCGGATGTGAGCCAACTTGCGGCTGTGAGCCAGCTTGTGAGCCAGCTTGTGGATGCGAGCCAACCTGCGGATGCGAGCCAACCTGTGGTTGCGAGCCATCTTGCGGAATCTAAATCAGCGTGACTTCTGAACTATTCCCCGATAGTTTAGAGACTATGCCACATCGACCCGGCCGGATATCATCCGGCCGGGTTTTTCTTTTTTGTGACCACGCTTTTTCAGAGTCGATTCCTTTAAGAGTCACCAAGATGTCCCCGCTCTTGCAGATCGACGCCGTAACTCCTTCACGCCAGATGATCTACTCGTGTTCAGCCAGCCATCGTTCGGCATCAAGAGCCGCCATACACCCCGTACCGGCTGCAGAAATAGCCTGCCGATAATAGTCATCAGCTACGTCACCAGCTGCAAAGACGCCCTCAATGTTCGTTGATGTGCGGAAATGGTTTTGCCAAACAACATATTTCTTGGGGGTTAGTTCTAACTGCCCATTCAGAAATGCTGTGTTCGGCGTATGACCAATTGCAAGAAATACACCGGCTGCACTTAATGTGGTTTCATCGCCCGATTCTGTTGTACTTTGCAACCGAACACCGGTAACACCATCAGTATCATCACCAAGGACTTCAACCAGTTTCGAATGATAGTGGATCTCTATTTTCTCACTATCATACGCTCGTTTTGCCATGATTTTGCTCGCACGCAACTCATCCCTACGGTGAATAAGATGAACTCGACTCGCAAACTTGGTGAGATAGGTGGCCTCTTCCACGGCTGAATCTCCACCACCAACCACAACAAGTTCTTTATCGCGAAATCTCGGAAGCGCTCCATCACAGACTGCACAGGCACTGACTCCACGATTCTTAAAACGTTCTTCACTCTCCAACCCAAGCCAGTTTGCACTTGCTCCTGTTGCCACAATCACACTCCGGGCACGGATTTCACCGCCTGATGCTCGCGTCAGTGTGAATGGACTTTCAGAGAACTCTACTTCCTGAATATCGTCGGTAATGACACGAGTGCCAAAGTTCACTGCCTGCTGCCGCATGAGTTCCATTAATTCTGGACCCGTTACACCTTCACCAGCGTGTGGTGCCATCATCATTCGACGGTCTTGAGGCAATGACGAATCGAGGAATGCAGCCAGATCACCCGCCGGGAAGCCAGCATAATTCTCTACTTCACTTGTCAGCGCTAACTGGCCAAGTGGCAAGGTTCCTGACATGCGATTTTCTTCAGTAATAGCCCCCTCAAAAACAAGTGGGTTCAACTGTGCTCTGGCGGCATACGTTGCGGCGCACCAACCTGCTGGGCCGCTCCCAATGATGACAACATTCTCGAGTGAATCTTCTGACATTCCTTACTCCCTTGGGATTACTCACGCAGTGTGCCCTCACTATTGTGTCCACACCAACGTTCTCAAAAACAATTTTTGCTGTTCGCATGATAACGTGAAACTCACATTCCTGCGTGTACGTGTCATCTCGACATATTCGTATTACTTCTGTCACTCGTTTCAGCACAACATACTCGCACCAGCCCTTTTGCTTGCCTCCCTCCGGTTTCAACGAGGTTTTGGACAGCTACCCAACTCCGTAGACACGGGATTAGTAAAAAAGAAGCAACCGGCACCTAGCGTAATACCGATTATTTTTGTATTTTCGACGCATGGCGTTATTATATATTTGTTTTCTGCCCGTCACGCATGTGTAAAAATGGCCAAAAAAATAGAAAATTCGATCAGTATTGATCAGGTTTCTGGACTTTTTAATGCAATCCCTGATGTGTCCTTCTTTGTAAAAGATCGGCAGAGCCAATTTGTCCATGTCAATGACTGCTTTGTGCGCCTTCATGGATGTTCGGACGCGTCTGACATGATTGGAAAGCAAGATTTTGATTTTCATCCACCCGCTCTCGCTGCTGAATATTTTGCAGAAGACAATCGAGTCATGGAATCCGGAAGACCAGTCTATGATCAGACTGAATTGGTCACGCACCACTCTGGTATGCCTCGGTGGTACCTGATCACTAAATTGCCTCTTTCAGACTCTCAGAACAACATCGTCGGCTTAGCTGGCGTTATGAGGCAAATTGATCAGCCAGGCGACAACGCTCCTAGCGATTATCAGCGTTTGACACCATCACTTGAGTACGCGTTCAACAATTGTTGCCACAATGTAAGCATACCTGAAATGGCAGAGAAGTCTGATATCTCTACGAGCCAGCTTCAACGAGACTTTCGTAGATTATTCCGGATGAGTCCGGGGGAATACGTAATGCGTCTTCGTCTTCAACTTGCTCAGCGACAACTTATTAATTCAAACAATGCAGTTGGAAAGATTGCCTCAGATTGTGGTTTTTTTGATCAAAGTCACTTCACTCGTGCATTTCGAAAACACACTGGCCTTGCCCCTTCACAATATCGCAGTAAAGCATGGATGCAAAATACTCCTAGAGAATAGCGAGGGGGTTTCGTCGCTCTTCTAGTGTTCCACGAGTAACCCCAATACGATTTGCTGCTCTGAGTTTCGCCCACACTTCCCGTCCAGTAACTTCACCAACCAGAAGCTTTCTATATGCTTCAAGAATATCTGCCATTTCTTCTTGACTTTGATTCAGCATTTCAATTCGCAGGTGCTTCACTCCTTTATTAATGAGTTGTGTCATCACTTCTGCCCCGCTTTGTGGCACAGCATTGAAAAGCGTGTTGCGACAACCAACATCAGCAGTCAGCAGATGATCGACAGCGATTCTGTCCCGTAGCTGCACAACGTGATCATCACACGGCCTGCCACAGTTTGTCTTATCCGTACCCGGAGAAAGAACCGAGCAGAACACACAATGCTCCATGTGGAACATTGGCATATGCTGATGAATCACAACTTCGAGGAGATTCCCCGCCACTGCCGAGGTCAAATTCACCAGCTGTTCACGATTGCAGTCATAGGAAACTGCAATTCGTTCAACACCCTGTTGATTAAAGAATTCAACAGTGAGTGGATTTGTTGCATTAAACGAAAAGTCAGCAGTGACTGGGATACCCTTGTCCCTAAAATATTCGAGTCCACTGAAATTTCGTACAAGAACACCAGCCGGGTCACATTTGGCCAACGATGTAAATATTCCCATCTCAGACGGTTTTTGTATGCGTGGTGTGGCAATAAATAAACGAGCATCTTCTTGCTTTGCCATTTCCACAGATTCCCGGTACTGCCGAATGTCAGAAAAATCTGCCACAAGATTTTTTTCACCCAAACGGAGCACTGCTTCTAGCTGCTGTAACGTTCGGACCATGACGTGCAACGTGGGATCGATACTGCTGGATTGCTCAGGAGTATTTTTTGATGAAACAGTTGATACAATTTCCTGAACGACACTGGTGACGTCTCTCGTGCGTTGACGACTTGGCCGAAAGATAACCACGTCCTCGAGAGCTGCAATTAACTTTTTGCGAAGGCTTCCCAAGACACTAAACGGTGCCATTGGATTGCCTGTGATCGTGGCTTCGATGCCACTCAACATAAATGGTGTTCCACCAAGCCGGCCAAGTTGGTCCTCGAGTACTTTCTGCGTCAGTGGATGCCGCTTGGCCTCTACCAATTCTACCTCGGTAGTAACATGACAGCTTCGGCCGTTTGGGAGTGTTGCCGTGACGTGCAATAGCGCACCAACGGTGGCTACAACTTCAAGGCTAATGGGCTGTTGCCTTTGCAGATTATTTCCCTGAAAAGACTTTCGTAAACGCTGGGTTACTTGTGGATCATCGGTCTTCCATACCTGCGAACCAATTTCAATCGCATCGAAGTCGATGGCGTCTCGCCCAAAGGTAAGTTCAACAACACCATGACTCACAGCTTCTGTAATCGATCGTCTCTGAGAAAACACCTCATAGACTCTGGCTCCCTGCGACGCTACGTCAGCCGAAGTATCAAAGGCGACTCCGTCTCCTCGCTTCACTGATGCGGTGAGTTCAACCGCAATGCAGTCTTGTGAAATGCCACATACCTGGCCAAGTAATACGCCACGTTTTGCACTACTTGTCGCTGGAACAAGCATCTTGTGATCACAACCATTGAGCCAACCTGGAGAGAATCCACGCGAAAAGGTGAGTTCCATTTCCTCAATCTGTTTTGGCTCAAAGAGGACCGGCCGCCCAGAAACAGCCGAATCAATCGCTTGCCGATAGTTCCGTGTGATTGAGGCGACATACTCAGGTGCTTTCAGCCGTCCCTCTATCTTTAGTGAAGTCACTCCAGCGGCTACAAGTTCGGGCACAAGGGCAAAGCCTGCTAAATCCTGCGGAGACAACAGATACTTCTGATTTCCTAAATCAACGTGTTCACCATCACAAATAACCTCGTACGGGAGTCTGCACGCCTGAGCACATTGGCCACGATTTGCACTTCGACCACCTAATGATTCACTTGTCAGGCATTGTCCGGAATAGGCCACGCACAGTGCACCATGGACGAACACCTCCAGAGGCATGTCGGTGT
>WLWF01000215.1_pt1 | contig 57020 bp, 50 predicted proteins | sample 6718331 | NCBI WGS metagenome assembly WLWF01 (sample SAMN12718692, study PRJNA515312) | sponge metagenome | isolation source: marine sponge | host: Mycale hentscheli | place: New Zealand: South Island, Marlborough, Capsize Point | collected 2003-05-01 | reverse complement strand
CCATCCCGAACACGGTAGTTAAGCTTTCAGAGCCGATGGTAGTGCCAAAAGTGCGAGAGTAGGTATTGCCGGAAATTTTTTACGAACCCCTCGGGCTCCTTTTGGAACCCGAGGGGTTTTTGTTTTACGATGTTTCAATATGTTGATGAATCAGTTGTTCGATAAATTCAACAGGTAAGCCAACAACATTGTTGGCGGTTCCCTTCAGCAAATGGAGGGGTAAAAGGCCATCTTGAAAACCGCATGCACCCGCCTTGCCGCACCATTCATTTGTTGCCATGTATAAGTCAATCTCTTTTTTGTTGAGTGAGCCCATGAAAACTTCACTCGATGCAGACCCCTCTATCATTGCGTAACGACGCTGCCCCTCAAAAGTGTTGTTTCTGCTCGGAGTTACTGGAAACCAGATGCTCACGCCTGTCAAAACAAGGTGTTTTTTTCCAGAAAGTGCTTCTATCATCCGTCGAGCATCATGAGCATCGCTTGGTTTTCCCAGTATCGAACCCTCGATTTCACCAACAGTATCACATGCCAGAATAGCGCGGTCTTCGGATAGCGGAACGTGTTTTGCGACTGCAGAGGCTTTGGTGTGGGCCAATCGAGTTACAAAATCACTCACCGTTTCACCTAGCTGGTGTGGCAACGCCGACGCTTCGGCCTGCTCAGGTGGAGGGATAATGGAAACGTCCCAGCCTGCAGAAATCGCCAGTTCTCGACGACGGCGAGATTGGCTTGCTAGGATCAGGCGAAGTGGCAAAGGTGGCGTCATGAACAAGTGGCTCGTGGAATGACTGACCGATAGACGAAGGTAATCATATGAAGGTTCTCTTTGATGATTCAGAAATCATCGTTCTCGACAAGCCTGTTGGTCTTGCAACGGCCAACAGTCCGCGGGGTGAGAATAGCCTTTATGTTGAATTGGTGGACAGGTTTGGGTCAGGGTGTTTTGTCGGAGTTGTGAGTAGATTAGACAAACCCGTATCGGGAGTAGTTGTTTTTGGAAAAAATAAAACCGCTACGGCGAGTTTAGCTGAGCAGTTTCGTCACCGAACTGTCAAAAAAGAATATGTTGCGATTGTCGAAAGACGATTTCCATCGGCTCTTGGTAAATGGGTGACTTGGCAGGATCGTATTCATTGGGACGGTATGGCACGTCGTGCTGTTGTCAATGGCCCAAAACAGCCGACTGGGTCTCTGAGAGAATCGCGACAAAAGGAGTCAGATGGCGATTCTGCAGAAGTTTCTGCACGAGTAGTAAAACGGGCTGGAGAAGTCTCGCTAGTCGAACTGCAGCCGAAAACTGGCCGCCGACACCAATTGCGTGCTCAGTTGGCTTTTCGGGGATGTCCTATTGTCGGTGACCGTCTGTATGGCAGTCGACTTCCATTGAGTTTTGAGGACGATGTGGTTGTGGCTCTGCACGCTCAGAGACTTACGCTTGAGCACCCAAAGACAAGCGAGAACACGACATTCGAAGCGGAGATACCAAAGCTTTGGAAGTCACGTTATGCGGTCCTGTTTTAAAGGGAAGCCTTGCGTGACCGTAGGGGGAATGTTTCCTTTGTCAGGATTTCATTAGATTCTGATGAGCAGTTACTAAATCAGGTCCTTCGCTTGCTTCTGTTTCACGAAAAATCTTCAAGGATGCTGACTGATTTGGTAGATTCTGAAAGGAAATATATTCAAGCAATGCTCGCGTTCCATCACCTTAGTTATTCACTTTTTTTAATTTATCATGCCTCAAAAAACTTCCCTGATTCAACGCTTTCGTCAAGCGGTAATTGATTCTGGGTCAATAGAAAAATCAGTACTAAATGCTGCAGAGTCATCAGTTCGAACATCTCCCGGGATGACTGCTTCTGACGAAATTGCAATCATTCGTGCAACACTCAATTCACTCGTAGCAAAGGGGCATTTCAGTGAGGCTGATGCCACAAACGTTATTGGGTCGACATTTACTGAGTTCGACTCCTTTCGTGAAGCATTGCTAGCTAGCGGGCTTGGTGTAACTCCAGAAACGCTTGACGATGCAGAAAGTGTTGTGCGATCGTTGCCTGACAATGAATCAGTTGATGAGGCGTCGATTGCGAAAGCTGTAGCAAACCGCCTCGTTGAGCAGGGGCTTCTTACGCCTTTCCAGGCATCCCAGCTTCTCATGGGGCGAAAAAAGTTCCAGTTAGGCCATTACCGAATTCTTTCACAAATTGGAAAGGGTGGGATGGGGCTTGTGTTTCTTGCAGAGCATGAGCTTATGGGACGAAAAGTAGCAATCAAGGTATTGCCGCGGAAGAAGGTGACGGATCAGTCAGAGGAGGCTTTTCGTCGTGAGATTCGTATGCTTGGTCGCCTTGATCATATGAATCTAGTGCGGGCGATTGATGCTGGATTTGATGGCAATGTGTTCTATATGGTGACCGAGTTTATTGACGGCCTTGATCTCAATCGTCTAGTTAAAAAATACGGATGTCTAACTGATGATGTCGCTGCATCGATTATCTCGCAAGCCGCACGAGCTTTAGGGTACGCGCACGAAAACAAAATTGTGCATCGTGACGTGAAGCCCGGGAATATCTTCGTAGGGTTTGATGGCTGTGTAAAACTCCTTGACTTGGGCCTTGCTCGATCGGAAGCAGACGGGGAGGTCAGTTCGTTTAGCGGTGTAGTTGGGACAATTGACTACATTTCACCAGAGCAGTTGGACAAAAATAGTGCAGGAAATGTTGGATCATGCGCTGACGTATACAGCCTCGGATGCACCCTCTACTACACAGTGACAGGGAAACCACCATATCCAGGAGGAGATCGTGGGGATAAAGCGCGGCGTCATCTCGATTCCAAGTCGATCAGCAAAGGAGAAATTCAAAAAAATGCGAAGCGCAGCAGTCCCGGCTTCTGCGATGTGCTTTACGGAATGCTTTTGAAGGAGCCAGGTGATAGGTACCAGTCTATGGACGAGGTAATCGATTCACTGGGTAACTGGCTTCCGCAGAACCCACAGCAGACAATTATGAATTGGATGAGTTCATCCCCCGAGGCCTATTCTCATGATGAATGGGTGCTCTCTGGAGAAGATCTTCTTAAAGGCAGCAATGCTGATGTTGCTTTGGAGCAGCCAGGACGCGATCTAGAGCAAGGGCAAGCAAAGATTCCGACACAGGTGCTTCAATTGGTAGTACGAGCCCTCATTGTTGGCGTCGCTATTGGTCTGTTAGTCGCTGTTGCGGAGTTTTCATTTGGTGAGGGTGTGAGCTATCTTTCGGTACTTTTCGGCCTTGTTGGTTTCGTGCTAGCGGGAGGTGTTCAATCTCTTCTGTGGGCCATGAAGTCAAGCGAATAGAGAGTAGTGCAGATCAAGACGCTTCAAACCGACAAGATGTCTTCCAAAGCCTCTTTAATGAACGGGAATTGATAGGCAAATCCTGTTTCAAGTGCGACTTGTGGCAGAACCTTTTGGGAGGCGAAAAGTACCTTGGCAAATTCACCGAAAACCAGTCGTAGCCCAATGTATGGTGCAGGCATGAAAGCAGGGCGTTTCAGTTGTGCGGCGAGCGCTTTGGTAAATTCACTATTCCGCACTGGATTGGGTGCAACAGCATTCATCGGTCCGTTTATCAAAGATGTTTCGCTGGCGTGGGTATAAAGCCGTGCGAGATCAGCAACATGTATCCATGGCATCCACTGCCGTCCATTGCCAAGAGGGCCACCAGCGCCAAGTCGAAATGGAGTGAGCATTTTTGCTAGTGCTCCACCACCAGCCCCAAGCACGATGCCTGTGCGCATCGTGACTACACGTACACCTTGTTCACGTGCAATATCTGCTTCTCGTTCCCAGCCGATACATACATCAGCGAGAAAATCATTTCCTGGTGAAGACGATTCAGTTAAATCTTCTTCACCTCGATCGCCGTAATAGCCAACTGCACTGCTTGAGATGAGAGTTTTGATGCTATTTTTATTCTGTAAAATACCGGCAACAAGATTTTTTGTTCCAAGGACACGGCTATCTCGGATTCGAGCTTTTTGCGCAGTTGTCCAGCGACCCTCAGCAACGGACTCACCAGCAAGATGAAAAACACAATCAACATCGTCGAATGATTCAGGTGGTGGTGGCCCTTCCAGCGGATTCCAACCGATCACATCTCCTGCAAGATGGCCAATTTTTTCAGCCGCACGTTCTGGATTCCGCGTGAGTACGGTTGGTTTGTTAAGGAGTCGTAAGAGGCGTGGGCCAACAAAACCAGTGCCACCGGTGACGAGAGCTTTCATGGAGGAAACCTGTCCTTAGGGGTTGGATGTGTGCAGTAATTCATGTTTTTTAATATCAAGATCAGTCGTAGCCGGTCAGCTGTGGAGACTTAGGCGAGGTTGCCACATATTGATCAAGACTTGTGATCCCAGAACAGCATGCTTCTTAACCGGCCGGAAAGTTGGCTTCGTTTGACAGACTGTTCAGGAAAACTCGTGCCTTGCCATATTCGCTCGAAGGATAGTCCTTCACGTGCTCTTTGAGGACCTCCATAAATTTGCTGACTGTCTTGCGAATGGCTTGAAAATCTTGGAACTGAAGGCCACTCCCGGATGAAGCACGGCCGGCAAAAAGTGAATCAAGTTCTGAACGATAAGGAGTAAAGATACTGTCTTGAAGAACGAGAGGGTATTGGATGTGACCGGTAACCGGATCAAGCTGTGTAGAGCTGAGACGAGGAGGTGCGACTGATTTGGCAAGACGAATCGCATCTTCGTGCGAGATGCGCGAGGGTGCCTCATCAGCGCGAGCTTTTCGGTTCGTCTTTCGCATATCGAAATAGGTTTCAGTCCATTTCTTTCGATTGTCGATTTGTTGGGACTGTGCCGACTGATAATTCTGGGCAGCTTCTGAGTTTTGTAAGTTTTGATAGCCTTGAGCCTTCATCATGGAAGCCATTCCGTAGTCAGCTCCTTGCTGCGCAGTCGATGCGAAATTACCTCCACCCCAACCACGCCTGCCCATGCCACCCATCTGTGCTGCGAGTGGTAGCACCAAAAAGCTCCAGCAAAGAATTCCACATAAAAACCGATGTTCCGTGGGAAATGAGAGCGTCAGCAGCCAGGTTCGAAACTTCATGGAAAAGACCTCGTCGGATAACCATTCAAATGTTTTTGAAACCATGCAATTATAGTTTCAGCGAAAATCTAATGATAATAGTATACTTCGAAAGTTGAAATATCGCGATGTGAGCCTTCTTCGGAACACATGGCCAGGATGTTAGATGCCGGATTAAGGGCTTGCTGAAGTGCCTTTAGAAAAAACAAAAACCCACGCAAATCGGAAAAATATTATGAATTCTTTTCGGATTCTTGGTTCTCTATGGGCTCTTGTTGTCTTGATCGGTTTTATCTCCGGCTGTTCTCAGCCCAAACAAGACTCAGGGACTGCTTCTGTTATCCGAACTGATTCAGCTGAAGGGGGCGGTGCTACTGAGGAACAAAAGGCTGGTAGTGCTCTAGAAAGCATGAATCCGAGTGGGAACTCCAATGAATTGGCCGAGGTTCAGCAAGAGCCAGACGGCTCGCAGAAAGCGACGGCTTTGTCAGAGGAAGAGAAAAGCAGGCCGGTTGTCCGTCCATCGGTATCCGAACAGTCAGAGGCTCGCGAACTGAGCATTAATGAGCTTCGTGAGAAACTTTCAGCCGCCACAAATCCAGATGCGGTCGTTAAAGTGACTGATTCAATCGGTCGGCTTCGAGGCCAAGGACGATCAGCTTTGCCCGACTTGCTCAAGCTTACAGCAGATGCTGATCCAAGAGTTCGGTGGCACGCTGCCCGTTCAGTTGGGCTCATTGGTGAAGATGCAGTTGCAACTATTCCGACATTGCTCACGCTACTCCAAGATGCTGATCCAGTCGTTGCAACACAGGCAGCTGCAGCGATCGGTCATATACGAGAAGACGACGATCTCAAGGGCCTATCAGATGCGGACAAAGAACTGTATGCCGATGCTGTAACACAGCTTGTGGGAACACTCGTTCATAATGATGCCCGTGTCCGCCGTGCATGTTTGCGTTCACTTCGAACACTCGATCCATCTCCAGAGCAGCTCATGCCGGTCGTGGATACAGTTTTTGCTTCACAGGATCCCGCTGTCATACTGCCTATCTTGCAAAGTATTGCTGATATGGGCTCAGAGGCAGTGCCATTCTTGGTCGAGCGACTCAAGCTTCCTCAAGGACGGTTTTGGGCGAGTGTTGCCATTACTGAAATCGGTCCGGGTGCTGCAGGTGCCACGCAAGCACTTATTGAAGCTCTGCCGGAGAGTGCGCTTGATGAGCAACTCCACGAGGTATTTGCCCTCGCTGCGATTGGTGAGGGCGCTCAGAGTGCGGGAGAAGCCCTGGTGAAATTATACGGTGATGGGGATTCTTCGCTGCACGGTCCAATTTTGTATGCGATCGGAAAGTTGAAGTACAGAGAGGCGGAGTCAGTTCTGGCACAAACGGTTGCAGAGGAGTCGTCACTTTCCGCTACGGCAGCGTGGGCTCTAGCCAAAATAAACCCAGATGACTCAGCATTGGTCGATGATGCGGTAAAAAGAATGCGTGCTCAGTGTCAAAGCGAAAGCGTATTTGAACAAGCAGCGGCTGTATCAGCTTTATCAGACTTATCGACTTCCATGGATACAACACAGCGGCAAAGCCTTGGAGTCTTTCTCGGAAACATACTGGAGAATGCACCGGAGCCGGTTCAGGAAGCTGCTGCAGCAGCAATTGTTCGGCTTGGCAGTGACGGCGTCCCTTCTCTTGTTGCTCGCTTAAAAGACACAGAGACACAATTCTTTGCTCTTGGGATCACCGCGGCAATTGGTGAACCTGCCGCCAAAGTAGTTCCTGATATCGTTAGATTACTCGATTCAAAAGATGACGAGATTGTTCACGAAGCTATTCTTGCTCTTGCCGCAATAGGTCCTGCTTCAGCTCCTGCTTCAGACAGACTTCTCACGATCCTGAACGAATCAGTGCAAAATCAGAATGAAGTCGAGACTCGTCTTCATTATGCTGCGGCGTACAGCCTTGGACGTATTGGTTCCCCTGCCGCAATGAAAGCCCTTCCTCGACTGAAAGAATTGAGTGTTTCCTCAGATGGCATGCAGGCAACCGTTGCGATTTGGGCAGTTTTGCAGATCACTCCAGATGATCAGGAGCAATTTGACAATGCAGTACCCCTGCTCACAGAAGCATTAGGTTCTGAGGTGCAGACCATTCGTCTTGAGGCGATTATTGCACTTGGTGATTTGGGCCCGCGGGCGAAAGATGCTGTACCAGCCATCGAGCTAGTCAGTGAAGATGATCCGGTTCGGACGATCCGGCTGGCGGCACAGCAGGCACTTGAAAAAATCCAAGCTGACTGACAGAAGCTACCACCGAAATTCTGTCTGAGGGTCTGGCTGACCGTTCTAATCGTACTGGTTGGCACTTAGTCAAGAAACGATCCGTCTTTCGTCGATATCACTTTTACGAGGGATTTTGGCGTCGCCGGTGTCGCTGTCTCTGATAGCGGCACTTATGGTGTAAATATGGGTCGGATAGGAATATTCAAAAAACTGTGGCTTCTTCGATGCTCCCGTTCCGTCGGGCATCGTCCACTTGTCCGAAGCATACTCGACACCCGACCGAAGAAGATTTTGGAACTCGGGCTCGGTGAGTTGTCTCGAACGCCGAATATGCTCTCACTCGCGTCACAAGTTTCTGATGGTCCGATTCATTACGTCGGACTTGATCGTTTTGAGGCACGGCTGCCTGAAGATCCTCCCGGTGTGACACTCAAGGAAGCCCATAGCTGTTTGCAAAATTTTGGCAGAGTGCAACTTGTTCCCGGCAACCCGGATTCGACACTTGCTCGTCTTTGTAATCATCTTGGCTGGTTCGACCTCATTTTGGTTTCTGCAGCCATCGATCAAGTAACCGTATCTCGCTGTTGGTTTTTTTTGCAGCGTTTAACTCGATCACACACGGTTGTTTTTCAGGAATTAACCGAAGAGGCCTGGGAACCAGTCTCTCATCAAGATATTGATGATCGAGCAAGTCAGCAGGTCCATCGCAAGGTGGGGTAAGCCATAGCTGCGTTCATACAGTGGCTCGGGGTCTCCTAGTAGCGGCAGCCCTCGCTCCCGGCTACATTAAAGGTTTCGTTTCCCTCCTCACTAATAAATGAAGTATGCCAAGTCCTCGAACACTCCTTGACAAAATTTGGGACAATCACGTTGTCTGTACTCCAGCTGGTGAGAATTCCTTGCTCTATATAGACCGTCACCTTGTTCATGAGGTAACGAGTCCACAAGCATTTGAAGGCCTACGACTAGCAAGTCGTCGTGTCCGAAGACCTGAAGCAACTTTTGCGACACCCGATCATAATGTGCCAACGACTGATCGTCGATTGCCAATTGCTGATCCAATCTCAAAACAGCAGATTGATACTTTACGGAATAACTGCAAAGAATTTGGTGTTCGACTTTTTGACCTAGGTGATGCAGATCAAGGTATTGTGCATGTCATCGGCCCAGAGTTGGGTATCACCCAGCCGGGAATGACGATTGTGTGTGGTGATAGCCACACCGCAACTCATGGGGCGTTGGGAGCCCTCGCCTTTGGGATTGGCACAAGTGAGGTAGAGCATGTTCTGGCAACGCAGACACTTCGGCAAGCAAAACCAAAATCATTGGAAGTACGAGTGGAGGGAGACTTGCCCAATGGTGTCACCGCAAAAGACCTTGTGCTCTACATCATCGGCAAGTTGACAACCGAAGGAGGAACCGGCTACGTAATTGAATATACCGGTGACTGCATTCGTGGATTTGGGATGGAGCAGCGAATGACGGTTTGCAATATGTCAATCGAGGCTGGTGCCCGTGCAGGTATGATTGCACCAGACGCAGTAACCTTTGATTATCTCCGGGGCCGAGACTTTGTGCCCAAGGACTTTGAAAAAGCTGTTCAAGAATGGCAGAAGCTTCCGACTGATGAAGGCGCAACTTACGACCGCGTAGAGATTTTTGAGTCCGCTGATATCGTGCCGCAAGTGACCTGGGGAACAAATCCAGCGCAAGTCGTGGGCGTGGATGCAGCTGTTCCGGATGTCAAGGGATTAAATGATCCCAATGAACGAACATCGGGAGAGAGAGCACTCGAGTACATGGGGCTTTCTTCGGGCACCAGAATCACAGATATACCTTTAGAACGAGTTTTCATTGGATCGTGTACGAATAGCCGTATCGAAGATCTACGTGCAGCTGCTGATGTCATTCGTGGGTACCGTGTTTCTGGCGATGTGCATGCTATGGTCGTTCCCGGCAGTGGTCGTGTGAAGCGTCAGGCTGAAGAAGAAGGGCTTGATAGAGTTTTCACAGAAGCCGGTTTCGAGTGGCGCGAAGCAGGATGCAGTATGTGCCTCGGAATGAATCCAGATACGCTTTCACCGGGCCAACGATGCGCCTCAACGAGTAATCGAAATTTCGAGGGTAGACAAGGGAAGGGTGGTCGCACACATCTCGTTTCACCGGCGATGGCAGCTGCCGCTGCAGTTGAAGGACGTTTTGTGGATATCCGAGAATGGAAATATCGATAACGCACCGGATTGTCTCGGTATCTTAATTGAAAGGGTTTTTTGTGCAGTCATTTACTTTGCATTCAGGTGTTGTGGTCGCAATGGACCGCGCGAATGTTGACACGGATCAAATAATTCCAAAGCAGTTTCTGAAACGAATTGAGCGGACTGGTTTTGGTCAGTTCTTGTTTAATGACTGGAGACTTCTGGAAGACGGATCTCTGAACACACAGTTCGAACTCAATCTTCCTGAAGCCAAGGGAGCGACAATTCTGCTTGCCAGGCGTAACTTTGGCTGTGGTTCGAGTCGAGAGCATGCTCCTTGGGCTTTGGCTGATTACGGATTTCGATGTGTCATTGCACCTACGTTTGCAGATATTTTCTACTCCAACTGTTTTTCGAACGGCATCTTGCCCATTCGGCTTTCAGAAGAAGATGTTGAACAGTTGTTTGAACTGGCGAAAGCAGGGACAAACAGTAATGCGGGAAAGTATGAATTGAGAATTGACCTCAACGAGTGCACTCTTTCTGATGGTAATACTTTTCAGAGGTCGTTTGAGGTGGAGCCGTTTCTGAGGCGATGCCTTCTTGAGGGCCTTGATAACATTTCTTTGTCGTTGCAGTATACGGATGAAATCAGTGCCTGGGAAAAAGCACACGGGCTGCCTTCTGTAGTTTCCGGCTAGGGCGAGTTCATTTTGAAGTGGCACGAGAAACAGTTTGAAAAGTGCTATAGGGGCTGATGCAGAATGACACAATCTCGACGTCAAAAAATTGAGGCAATGTTGCAAGATGAGCCTGATGATATTTTTCTTCGCTACAGTCTAGCCCTTCTTATGGAGGCAGATGGGGAGTGGGAGGTGTCGATCGACATCCTGCAGGAACTTGCCAGAGGCGATCCTCCGTATGTGCCTGCGTATCAGATGGCAGCTCAGCACCTTGTCAAATACGAGAAGCCCGAAGACGCTCGCCGAGCACTTCGGGAGGGAATTGAAGAAGCCCGTCGCCAAAATCTTACCCATGCTGCTGGCGAGATGGCAGAGTTGCTCGTCTCTATTGGTGATGCTTAAGCGGCCTTAGCCAGTTGTCTCTTCCAAGACTGGCGCTGGCTCGGCAGCTTCTGAACCTTTTGTAATAACAAAGCCCATCTCTTTGATCATCCGGTAATCAGCTTCGGGCAACTGCCCTTCCGTAGTGAGATAGTCACCAACAAAAATGGAATTGGCGGCATATAAGCCGAGAGGTTGTAGGCTTCCAAGGTGAATCTCTCTGCCACCAGCAATCCGGATTTCTGCAGCAGGGTTTACCATTCGCATCATCGCAAGGCCACGTAGGCAATCGCGAGGCGAGATCACATCAACACCTTCAAGGGGTGTTCCATCAATCGAATTTAAAAAATTGAGAGGAATTGACTCGACATTCATTTCCCTGAGGGCAAATGCCATATCAATGAGATCATCAGCAGTCTCCCCCATTCCCATGATGCCACCACTACAGAGTTGGAGGCCGGCTGAACGGCAAGCCTCTAAGGTTGCAACACGATCTGCGTATGTATGTGTGCTGCACACTTCTTCGTAGTGTCTCTCGCTTGTGTTGAGATTGTGATTCACCTTATCAACCCCAGCAGCTGCAAGCTTCTTCGCTTGGTCTGGTGTTAATAAGCCAAGGCACGCGCACACGTTGAGGCTGTACTGTTCCTTAATTTGGGGGACTACAGAGCAGACGAAATCGACTTCGCGTTCTGACGGGCCACGGGCCGAGATGACGATGCAAAACGTTTTAGATTGTCGCTCACTGGCGAGGCGGGCTGCTTCGAGTAGCTTAGGCACCGAGAGTAAGTTGTATCGAGGAATTTCTGCCTCAGAAACTTTTGATTGTGAGCAATATCCGCAGTCTTCTGGGCAGAGCCCGCTTTTTGCATTCATGAGAAAGAAAAGCTGGACAGTGTTGGCAAAAAAATGATGTCGTACCCGATACGTCGCTGCAAGAAGGTCGAGAATTTCTTCATCAGAAGAATCCAGGATTGACCGAGCTTCTTCCTTTTCAAGGGAACGGTCCGCAAGTACACCGGTTGCCATTTGATGCCAGCGTGAAGCGGAGTTTGTTAAAAAGCTGCCTGTCATAAGATTCCTTTCCAGAGCATAGAGATCGTGTTCAGGATAGTAACCCGTAGACACGTGATCAGAAAAGGTTTTTTATTGATTTTCTGATGTTCTCTCTTTTCCGTAACGTAACGATTGACCGTCTGCAGTCAATTAGCAGGCCCGGAATGCCTGCTGTGGGCAACTGTTTTGAAATACGCTCAAACGGCCTTTGTTGCGTGCCTTCCTGAATGAGGCGCAGTAGGGTGTGATCAGATATGTCGGGGAAGCGTAGAAAACACGTATGATTTTGCTTCAGAAGTGCTGGAAACTATTAGTAGGTTTGCTGGTTATCGGCCGGTTTTCACTCCAATAAGACATGCGAGGATGAAAAAAACTTTTGGCTATTCGTGTCTTGAGAGTGCTCTCATTGAAACGAGATACGAAATGAGAGCGTGAATAACGGAGCAGGTGGTGCATTCCAGAGATATCTACCGGATTGCCAATGACATTTGTACTACGACGGATGAGAATTGTCATATAACGCCGCCCTGGAAGAAACGAGCCGTTGTCTTCGTTGAGATTTTGGTAAAGAGGCGAGTTGGCCATGAAATTGCAGTTGTCGATCATCAATACAATTGAGGAGGGGTTCTACCAACTCATTCTGGTCGTTTAAGCAATTTTCAAATTGCTCACGATCAGTAAATAATTCATCAATCGCTTCAACGGTGAGAGCACGAACGACACATCGTTCATTGCTGATGGTCATCTCGTAGTTTTCGGATGCAGGCTGCTTGCAATCAAACGTCTTGAGACGCTTGGATTTATTCACGACGTTTTCCAGAAGCATATCGTGTGGTGTATTTGTCATTCGTTTCAATTCTCCACGTGCAACAAGCAGTCGCTGATTCGGGTGAATGCTTCCTGCTTTTCCAAAAAGGGCTACCGAAACCTGAAAGAATCAGGTGCAGATAGCGTGCCAATCTGAGAATAAAAATGCAGCCGCTGATCAGGTGTCATCGCTGCTCCAATCGTCCCACCTTAACGTTCCGCAGGCTTGAGGAGTTGCTCGGTTTCCCTAGCTTGACATAACGAACAAGCTATCTTGAAATGCTGTTTGAAAAAGTTTCAAACAGCATTTCATTGACAGGGAGACTCTAGCAACCACCATTCTTGTGCGGAGAGCGTTGGGGCATTGATTCTGAGCGACCTGAAGCGCTTGTTTCTGTCACTTGCTTTTGGTGCATCTTGTCTCGCAATTCTGCAGCCAATTCATAGTTCTCAGACTTGACGGCTTCCGCAAGTTGCTCATCGAGGGTGTCACCTAATTCGAATCGTTTACGGACGCTTTCCCGCATGTCACGAAGACGGACGACAAGTTCATCATTTTCAAATTGGTCCTCAGCGTCATACTGAAGAAATAAATCATGAAACGCGTCCAGACCTTTATTAATCTCTGCAATAGCGATTTCCGGACCATCATCATCAAGGGCAGCGAGTGCACTTGCCTGAACCCGGTGAAAGAGCACAAACGGTCTGTATTGTTCGTGTGAAAGAATCCATTCCTCATCAGGCGAATGTTCCCGAACAAAGTCCATAAAAGCAAGGCTGTGGTCGGCATCTTTTGCAGCCATTCCGTATTCTCGTAGTGACAGCCAGCACAGTCGTCGATGATAGTACTGGACGAATTCACGGTCCGCTTCTGTGCACTGCTCTTGGGAAAGTTCAAATTCGTCACCTTCTCGCACGACTTCACCCACGAGGTAATCAAAATAGGTTTCTGCCCCATGTGGACGTGTGCCATCGGGACGAAGTTCGATCTCCATCTGTAAGAGTCCCATATCAACCCGCATTTGTAGAAGCTCTCTACCATCACGTGCTGTGACACGACGTGCGTTTACTTCTCCAGGGACGTAGTCCCAGTCTTCGAGTACGGAATCGATATCTTGCGGTGATGGCATAATAATTTTCTCTAAGAAAAGCTGTGCTCAACGACAGTACGTGCCAGCGTAATCAAACCATTTCAATTTTCTACTAAATAGTCAATCAATCCAATAGAAGTATATCATTCGGCGGCTTCTTGTCGGTCTGTAATACCCTAGTCTATTATTTTTCGTCGGAGTTTTTTAGTTGCTCCTCGATGTTTCTTTCTTTCCAGACGCCTGGTTTTTGATGCGCGCGTTGGTTGGGTCGCACGACGAGTTTTTGGTAGATCGAGTGCTTTTATGAGTAGGGCAGAGAGTTTTGCCAGGCAGTCATTAATATTGCGATTCTGCTCTCGGAACCGCTGACTTGTGACGACTAGTTCACCGGCTGTTGTGACACGATTGCCGGCATGAGCTCGTAGTCGTTGGGCAACCGCTGGCGCGAGGAAATCAGTTTGTTGAATATCGATGCGTAGCTCTGCTCGTGAGTTTGTTTTGTTGACGTGTTGCCCGCCCGGCCCTTGGCTGCGGGAGAACTGCCAGCGGATTGCGTGAGCAGGGATAACGGTCTTGCCGATACGGATCGATTTTTCGTCATGAGGCATTGTGTTTTCGACTACTCTCATTGGGATAATATGGTAGCACTGTGAATTGATGCAGTCTGGCTGGTTGGTTCAGAATAGGAAAAGACTCCCAGATGGTTTTACTGAGAACAATTGTAATGTGCCTGACCAGTGTTCTGGCGTATGTGAGTTTATGTGAAAATGGAATCTCTCAGGAGCGAGATGGTGGTAGCAAGCCGGGCACGTATGAACAGCATTCATTATGGTCGAGACCTGGTGAAGACTGGTCTTTATTTCTAGGGCCAACCGGAAATGGGCGGAGTGAATTACGGGGCTTAGTTGTGCCATGGGCGGAGACGGGCCCCGAAGTGCGTTGGACTATTGAACTCGGTGAAGGGTATTGTGGGCCCGCGGTATCCAAAGGGCGTGCCGTTGTTTTTGATCGGATAGCAGGCGAGGAGCGGTTGCGATGTGTCAAAGCAGAAACGGGTGAAATACTGTGGGAGAAAATGAGTCCAACGGGCTATGTTGATATGTTCGGGTACGATGGGGGGCCGCGGTCATCTCCAATACTCTGCGATGACTGTGTTATTACATATGGTGCAGAAGGCATGTTGGCGTGCCGTCGGCAGGTAGACGGAAGCCTCCAGTGGAAGGTTGAGACAGGAAAAGAGTTTCACGTTGTTCCCAATTTCTTTGGTGTGGGCGCGTCGCCTGTTATCTATCAGAAAACTTCAGGCTCACAAAGCAAACTCGTCATTGTTCAGGTTGGTGGAAGTGCCAGAGGTGAATCTCCAGCTAATCCGCAGCGGCTTGATCTTGTGAAAGGCTTTGATAGTGGTTTGGTTGCATTTGATATTGAGAACGGGAGAGAAATCTGGCGAACAAGTAGTGAATTAGCGAGTTATAGTACTCCTCTACTGAAGACATTCGATGGAGAAGTTCGCTTGCTTGCCTGGATGCGCGACCGACTGTTACTCATTGACCCAGAATCTGGGGCTGTAAAAGATTCCTTTTTTTGGCGAGCAGAAGAATTGTTTAGTGTTGTTGCTGCTACCCCTGTTGTTCATGGGGATGAAGTGCTTTTGTCGGAAACATATGGTCCGGGGAGTGTGCTCCTCGGTATTGAAAATGATTTATTCGTTGAACGTCGCCGCGACCCTCCCCGTAGCCGTCACAGGAATTCATTGCGGTGCCATTGGGCAACTCCAGTACTGCACGAGGGGTGTGTCTATGGCACGACAGGCCGTAATTCTGGTGATGCCTTATTTGTTTGTGCCGATTGGGAGACCGGAGAATTGCGTTGGAAAGAGCCGGGGCTTGGCCGAGCAGGTTGTGCACTCGTTGACGACGTGCTGATTGTTCTGAGTGAGTTTGGTGAATTGCTCCTTATCAAAGCTTCCAGGACGACGTGTGAAATTATTAGCCGCTGTGAACTTGAGGATAGTCAGTCAGGAGACACATTGTTGAATCCACCATGCTGGGCGGCGCCCGTTGTGGCTCATGGATATCTTTATGTTCGTGGTGCCGGAAAGCTTGTGTGTATTGATCTCATGCATCAATAATACCGTCGGTCCATTTTTATATGAGAAGTCACCATTTTGGCTTGTACTTTTGTCAAGTGCAGGGCTAGAAAAAAATGAACTGTTCGAGTGCTTTCATGACTTCATGAAAGTATTGGAAAAGGGCTATTTACCCAAGGAAATTCGATTCCTGAAAACGTTTAGCTTCTGCATAAATTTTCTATAGACAGTTCGGCGTTCAGATGACCATACTTTTCGCTTCGGTTTGAAGAGTTCTTAATTTATCGGTGTGCCAAATTAAGTCTGTCCGACCGCTCGTTATTCAACCCTGTTCTACGTATCGTCACGTGTAGGGTGAATATACTATTCATACATCAGGTGGCATGCCCAATTGTGGAGAATACCTGCCTATGCTTTCCTCGACATCGTTGCGGATTGCGGTTAGTCAACTAGCGACGCTGCGATGGGGTCTTGCGGAAGAACTTTGCCATTACACCGAGCATGGTTTTGATGCGATCTCACTGTGGCGACCAAAATTATCAGATTTGTATCTCTGTGAAGCGAGAGAACTTCTGGATAGTGCTGGCGTACGGGTTTCTTCTATTCAGTGGCCAGGAGGCTTTACTGGGAGTGAAGGCCAGACGTTTCGGGAAAGCCTTGAGGATGCTTACGAGGCTATCGATCTTGCTGAGCAACTGGACTGCCCGCTTGTTGTCTTACGGACGGGATCGCGTGCTGGGCATACGCTCTCGCATGCTCGGCGTCTGATACGGCTTGCGATTGCGGAGCTTGCTCCGGCCGCTGAAGCAGCCGGGGTTACCCTTGTCATGAAGCCGTCGCAGGACGAAGCCAGTTTCTTAACAACGTTGGGCGATGCCCTTGCGATACTTGAAGCCTCTGACTGCCTAAATATTGGCTTAGCAATCGATCTCTGGTCGTGTTCCGAAGAGTTGATTTCTTTCCATCGCAATAGGTCTGTGCTTGAACGAATCAAAATCATCTCAGTTGCTGATAGGACCAGTGGAATTTCTTCCGGCTATGAGAGGTTGCCCCCCGGTGTCGGAGATCTTCCACTCACCGGGTTACTTCGTCTCCTTGTTGAGTCTGGATACCGTGGTGAAATTGAGTTTGATCCAGTTGGGCAAACCGTTTCCTCCATGGGGTACGAAGAACTTTTAGCCTCACTTCGTCAGTATGTTGACGATGTTCAGAATGACATGAATGTGATCGGAAGTAACGCTTGTCGCAGTGCACATCCTCTTGTGATGGCAGAAGCGTTTCCTCGATAAGACGGTATTTATTTGGGCTGCTTAGTAGGGTCTCTCAGATTCCACGCTTCGAGCCAAACAGTTTCGGTTGGCTCAAGATTGAAATCCTTGCGGAGTCTCTGGTCAAAGTCGTGCATGTGCGCAGCGCCATAGAAAATGGCTACCGACTTCACCCCTTTTTGTAATTGTTGTCTGAGAACAGATAAAGCAGCTGTATTTCGGTCTGTAATTAAGGATGACCCGTCTTCTCCGCCAAAGGCTGTGGTCAATACTTCCATGTCCGAAAACTGCTCTGCGAGTAGTCGTTTCATACGGAGTTCTCTATTTGATCCAAAAACAATGCCAAAGAGATCACCGAATGAAAGGTCTGGGGATTTTTTCTCTCCGTCTCCGTTCGCCCGATCCATGCTTTCCTGCATTACTTTTGAAAACATGGTCCACCATGATTCCCCCCTACGCTGCATCGCATCACTAAACTGTCTGGGTGATAGGTCTGCGTGGACAAAGTTTCGCGGCTTGTAATTTATCTGGTCGAGTTGGAACTGGAGCCCTAGCAATCTTGTGAGCCCTTGCTGGGCAGTGCCAATTGCTCCAGAAGGCTTGCCGCCAGCTTGTGGAATTCGTGCATTTGGTGGAGCAACTAATTCATAGAGAACAGCATCGTATGTTTCAAAAAGCCTATTCAGAGTTGAAAAGTATTCTCTTTCACCAATATGTACAGCAGCAATCAAATCCACATGAGTGAGCTGGTCAGACGGGTTCTTCCCGAGGTTGTATCGCACAATAGCGGTTTCGAGGGCAACTGGGCCCCCAGCCTCATTACGATGAAGACGCAGGAATGGCGAAGACTCAAGAGGCTTTGCAGGCGGTGTCGGGTCGGCTGCAGAAACAGAGAGAATCGTAGCTATGGCAAGGTGGGCAAGAACTGAAAGTGGCATTAATAAAGTCCGCATGGCAATTTTTCTCTGGGGGTCTATATCGTTTTACCTTAGCAGGCTTCCTTCCTCTTGTTCCGTGGGAGAGATAGTTACGGAATGGTAAGGCAGGTGGGATAGTGAGGTTTCCCTCTGGAATAATCGTCATTGTTTCTCAACTTTAGTCAATGCGAATGATCGTTAGGACCGATACCAGAGAAGAATCCGCAGGTGTGGATCGATTTGGATACTGATCCTTGGGACGAATGAGCAATGGTTATTCAGAAGCTTTTCTTGCGACATATCACTAAGTTTGCACGCGTTGCTATGACCGTGATGCTGAGCGTGGCAATGACGGGTATGTCTGGTCCGTGGGTATCTAGAACGACTGCCAGTGACTGGATGCCATTACTGCCAGATCAGGACTTCTATGACTTCCAGCTATTCGCGCCGCCCGATTTAGGTTCATACAACATGTATGAACGCGATGATGACGGAGTCTACTTTAAGTATGACCGGTTGTACTGGGGGATCACTATACCTCGAACGGTACCGACCGCCCAGACTGGAGGGCCGAATCCGATTTCAATAATTCCAACGCAGCCTATTTCACCCGCTACGATCGTTGATCTGAATAATGATTATCTAGAATTCTCTAGAGATAATCCAATTATTGTTCAAACAACCGAAGACGGAACACAGACAGAAGTAAATACGCTTGATAACATCTCATCGAATACCACCCTTTTTGAAGTTGGCTCAGATCCACTTCGACTTGATCTCAATACGAGTTGGATGCGAACAAAGATGGCATGGGGAAATCGATATGAAGGTGGTTGGTCGTATGGAGGCCGGGGCATCAACATTTCCTATTTCCAGCTCGGCAAGCAGGAACAAACTTTTGGGACAGCCAGTGAATTCGCGGTCAATTCACCGACTCAGACATTCACTTTTGAAACATCTCTAAGTGGAGGTGGTGCTGGTGGCGGTGGCGGTGGCGGTGGCGGTACGGGTGGTAGTTCAGGAACTACTGTTTCCCTTGAAACCACAACAGACAGTCCGCAGCCAGATCACCTCATAACTCAGAATCTCTTTCAGAAAAATGCGACACAGATCCAGTCTGCAGGAGTTGCATTGACCCTGCGAAAACGGTTGGGAAGGCGGAAGGGGTCAACACGACTCACCTATGCTCTGGGACCACGTTTTGTCCAGCTTGAAGATCGGTATGAGCTCGACTATGTGAGTTTTCAGAATACGTTTAATTCCCAAGCTGGCGGCGGCGGCGGTGGCGGCGGTGGCGGCGGAGGTAACACAGGCGGTAACACGGGCGGCGGCGGCGGCACCGGCGGCAACACTGGGGGCACTACTGGCGGGAACAACAACACCGGTGGGAACAACAACACCGGTGGGAACAACAACACCGGTGGGAACAACAACACAACTGGTCCCGGTGGTGACGTTCAGCAAACGTTTACGACAAGTCTGGGAGGAGCTGGGATGCTCGGCATCACGACAGGAGATCTCCCCTCTACTATTACAGGAGAAGGGCCTGGTTCGATTTTTCAGACAGCACAGTGGGATACTTACACGTCCAACAATATGGTAGGCCCTGAATTTGGCATGATGTTTGAGGGTAGTCAGGGAGCATGGGACTGGTATGCAGGTGGCTCGTTTACAGCTGGGTTCAACTGGCAGAATAATATTTATAAGGGTGCGAATTTGCCACAGAACCTCGGAGCGGATTATCTGCGGACCAACTTTGCTGGAGGAGGTGTGACAACGATTAACTTTTCTTCGCAAGGTGCGTCAACAAGTGGAGGAAATTCCACTTCAGTTGTCTCAGTTCCCACGAGTCCATTAATTGTTCAAGTGTTTCCCACGGGGCAATCAGCTGCAACTAATTCGGCAGAGCATCGATTTACGTTCTCACCAATTGGTGAGTGGAGATTCGGAGGACGGTATCGGATTTCAAAAGCAATGAGCCTGAACTTCGGTTATACGGGAATGTGGCTGTCACAAATCGCCCGAGCGAGTTCAAATACAAGGTTTGTTCAGAAGGTCAAGCTCAATCCTGGCGTGGCAAGAAATCAGACAGCAACGATTGAAAATAATGTAGCAACTAATCCTGGTCAGACAGCAGTCGTAAACGCACAGGGTTTCGTCACTGGTTTCCAAGCAAATGGCGCTGCACAAGTCCCAGGGAATACATACGTCTCTCCAACGATCACTTACGGCGAGGGAGCCGGCGCTCGTGTTGTTCGTAATCCACAGGAATACTTACAGCAGGAAGCTACGATTTATACTGCACAGGCTGCTGGAGATGCCGGTAATGAGTACGTATTCACGAACGGTGTCGATTTTGGGCTTGAAATAAAGTATTAGAAGTTTCTCTTTGGTGCATGTTGCCGCATATGGCCTATCTATCTGCTGCTATCCAGTCTGCAGTGGCTCCGCGAGTTTTGGTTTCTGCGAGACGCTTGAGTAGAGGTGTCCAGAATGTCTTGTTGGACGCCGTTTGGATTTTTTCCGGCAATTCAGTGGGCAGCCCATTCTGATCAACCTGCACAAAACCAAAAAGTCCATCCATCCATGGTACTTCTCCATCAGCCAGAGGCATGCCGACAACACCTACGTCGATATAGCACTGGCGTACCTGCAGGATAGCCCCTTGTAGTTCAACAAGGGTGCCCACTGGTACAGTTCGACGGCACTCGACGCTCAGTACCCGTCGTAGCATGAGATTTGCTTCCAGACCAACACCCCGTGTAGCGGCTGCATAGGCAGCCTCAAGACCATATTTCAGGAGACTGCCGGCGTACAGTGTGCCGTAGTGGTTCGCATCTGCAGGGAGAACAAGGCGGTGTGTCGTCGTTTCATGATTTTCGGACATCCACCCGTTATAGCGAGGCATGCCAAGAAAAACATGGTCAACATAGTTGGCCGGTGATTAGTCGGACTTTTATTCTCTATCCCCGCAGGATGTCATTTGATTGCATCACTTTTGGTTTGCGGTGATTAAGCAACCGAAACGGGCGAGCTTTTTTCACGTAGGTGAGCAGCATACGAGGGATCAATTTTTACCAGCTCCTCACGTACGGCAGTCACTGTTTTATCTATCTGATCCGACGAATGATTTGCTGTGATGAAGAATCGCAATCGTGCGGCTTTTTCTTCCACTGCAGGGTACAGGATCGGCTGCACATTAATACCTCGTTCAAACAGCGCCCGTGATAACTTCAGGCTGTTGATTGAGTTGCCTAAAATGACGGGTACCACACCAGACCCACCCGAGGATCCAGTATTCAGGCCTGACTTCCCTGCCAGCTCAATAAAACGTTTTGCGTTTTTCTGAAGTTTCGTTACTCGCTCTGGCTCATCTTTCAGGAGACGCAGAGCTCCCAACGCAGCACCTGCGGCTGGTGGTGGCAGACCAATCGAGTAGACGAAACCTGGGACCGTGTATTTCAGCCACTCAATGAGCGTGGAAGATCCGGCGATAAGCCCACCACAACTGCCAAATGCTTTTGATAACGTCGCCATCCAAATGTCAACGTCTTTTGGATTCACTCCGAAGTGCTCGCCAATGCCCCGTCCAGTAGGGCCCATCACACCGAGAGAGTGGGCCTCGTCCACCATAAGAAGTGACTTGTGTCGTTTTGCAAGACCAATGAATTGAGGCAGATCAGCGAAGTCACCGTCCATACTATAGATGCCCTCAATGACAACGAGAACACGTCGGTATTGGCTCCGAAGTTCCGCAAGCATGGATTCTGCTGCCTCATAGTCATTGTGAGGAAAGGGCCTTCGACGAGCGCCTGAGAGTATTGCACCCTGAAGCAGACTGTTATGAGCAAATGCATCGTGCAGTACGAGATCACCTGGGCCAACCACATGGCCAATAACTGTTTCGTTTGTTGCGTGTCCCCCAACCATTGTGACGGCATCTTCGGTGCCGATGAAGTCAGCAAATGCTCGTTCAAGTTCTTGATGAATCGTTTTTTCGCCAGAGACGAGCCGACTCGCCGAAACACTCGTGCCATAATGGTCAAGGGCGTCCTTTGCCGCCGCAGTCACAGCTGGGTCGCCTGACATTCCTAAATAGTTATAGGATGCCCAGCTGATGAATTCACGGCCATCGATCATTGTCTTGTCGGTTGTTTTGCCCTCGTGAACACTAAAATAAGGGTTTTGGAGGCCAGCATTCCGAACCATTGCGAAATTCTGTTGTAGGGCCCTTACTTCCGGGAATTGTGCGATGTCGTACGAGTCCGGGGTGATCTCTGCCACGACACGGGCAGAATGCGAATGTTTATTCCCCTCAAGTGGCATGTGGTCAAGAATTGCCTCTGTGACTTCACGACATGTTTCGATGGTGGGCAAGACCTGTTCAGGAAAGCGTGCACCAAATGCTTCCTCGAGACTTGAAACAATTTCCATTCGTTCAAGTGAGTCGAGGCCAAGTTCGACGATGTTTGTGTCTAGCGTAAGGTTGCCGGCACGTTCCTTAGCTATTCTTCGGACATGCTCAAAGACAGTTTGGGTAACTTCACTTGGAAGTTCTCTGTTTGGTCTATGGCCGCGGGAGGGCTCTCCGAGGGGTCGCTGTCGTGCAAGCCTTGGAGTCTCGGGTGAAGAAGCCTCTTTGGTTGATTCCAGCCAACTAATGTACTGTTCGATAACAACGAGTGACCCATCTAAGAATTGACGTCGGCACGCATGTCTCTGAATCTTCCCGCTTGATGTTTTGGGAATACTGTTTGGTCGTACTAATACGATAGCTTCCGTCGCAACTTCGTGCTCTGTAGCAAGACGCTTACGAATGGCATCAAATGCGGCTAGAACATCCTCCTTGTCTCGCTTGCCTCGTTCCAGTTCTGCAACGACGACGACTCGTTCTCGGCCGTCTATTTCGACAGCAAATGCTGCAACACAGCCCGCCCGGACAAGGCCACTTGCTTCCTCTGCACAATGTTCAAGGTCTTGAGGATAATGATTTCTTCCCCGGATGATTATCAGATCTTTGAGACGGCCGGTGACAAAAAGTTCCCCATTATCAAAAAAACCTAAGTCTCCAGTCCGCATGTACGGCCCTGGGTTGGGCTTCCATCGTCCAACGTGGCCTGCTGTGGTTGCAGGCAGTTTCAGCATTGCTTGAAACGTCGATTTGGTTTCGTCAGCACGATTCCAGTAGCCCTGTGCAACACTTGGGCCGCTGACCCAGATCTCACCAACCCGATCAGGTGGAAGTGGCTCAAATGTTTGTGGGTCGACAATCAAAACATCTTGTCCATCCAGTTCCCGTCCACTGCCAACAAATTGTCGAGCGTCGGGAGAAGAGTTTTCGTTGAGTGTGACACTTCCAGTCTCTACTGACAGCGGATCAAAACGATGAATGACTGGTGGCTCGAACTTCATGCCGCCGGTTACCATCAATGTGCTCTCTGCTAATCCATAGCACGGATAAAAGGCCTCGTTTCGGAAGCCACTAACTGCAAAAGCCTCAGAGAATGCTTTCATCGTCTCAGCCCGAACTGGCTCGGCGCCATTAAATGCGAGTGACCAACTGGACAGATCGAGAGATGCTCTCTGCTCGGGAGTTGTTTTTCGGACACAGAGTTCGTAGGCAAAGTTTGGGCCACCACTAATTGTCGCCCTGTATTTGGCAATTGCTTGCAGCCAACGAAGTGGTTTTTGGAGGAATGCAACCGGGGACATCAGGACGTTAAATTTGCCACCATAAAGCGGAACAAGGATTCCTCCTATAAGTCCCATGTCATGAAAACTTGGTAGCCAAAAGACCCCTGATTGACTTCGGGTAATCTCGAAGGCTTGCATGATACGGAGTGAATTGTGCAACAGGTTTTCATGGCTTAGCATGACGCCCTTCGGCGTGCCAGTAGAACCGCTTGTGTACTGCAGGAAAGCGAGTGTGCCACCATTGATGTCAGGACGATTCCACCGATTCGACCATGATTGATCGAGTTCATCATTGACCTGCCATACAAGATGTTCAAGGCTCGGTGCGGAGGCTTTGAGAGACTCGAACCGGTCAAGGACATCTCGGGTAGTGAGCGCAACAGAGGCATTCGCGTCAGCTGCAATAGCCTCAATCCGTTCAACAGAGCGATTTTTTCGTGGAGGATATGCTGGAACGGCAATTGCGCCCCCGTAGAGGCAGCCCATGAATGCAGCAATAAAATCAAGGCCTGAAGGATAGAGCAGCAGGACTCGTTTGCCTGACATGCCTTGGTCCATCAACCACGCACCAATAGTTCGAGCTCTTTGGTCAAGTTCGGCGTATGTGATGTTCAGTTCTTCATTTTCCCCGTCGACGAGGAATGTGAAAGCTCTGTCATGAGGGCGATATGCCGCTCGCTGACGCAAAAGGTCAACGATGGTTGGTGCGAAGGAACCTTCGGGTAAAGGGGTCGGATTCACGTGTAGAAGGCTCTCCGGACCAACTGCCACGGCAAATGAGAACTCATGCCGGTCAGCAAGGTATCAGTTATTGGTGAACGATGGCCCGCCTGGCCTAGGCACATTACGGCTTGCTCCACTTCCTTAGTGAAACTTTCGTGACGCATCCGGCGACACTAGTGATGAAAACCGCTTGGAATTCTTCGACTCTCTTTTGAGTCGGCAGAAACTTCCCATCAGCAAGAAAGTATAGCGGGGAAGTTGGTGTAATCGATATTTTCGTCCTGACCAGCCCCGTATAACACGGATGATCCAACACTTTTCAGGCCCACGTACGCCCGCTGGCACGTTCTGCCCGTTGAGCAAATCCACCAAGAAGGCCCCCAATAAGGTCCCACCGGTCATGTCGTCTCACCTCAACATCACCTTGTTCGTTCACGCGGACAAGGCAGGTGTCGGTGAGCCCAACTTGCTGGAGTTTATCTGGTGAAACCTCATCCGGTTCGATCATGCTCATTAATGCATGGCCGGTCATTTCAATAAATTTCATAATAGGACACTTTCTTCATACCGCGTAAGTATGACATATCTTGGTTGTGGTTGCCAGATTTTAGGAATATCCCAATACGTCAATGACGAGGATATTTCTTGAGGGGGTGCGACTACGACCATTGTCTTGATTGCTCTCATTCAACTTCATCTAAAAGTATCACGGTCGTGAAAACTCGTGTTCGAGTTGTACGAAGGTATCAGGGTCTATCGACTCAGCGCGAATATTTTTTTCAAGTCCGAACGTGTCGTACAGCCGATCAATTCGGCTCACTGCATCAGGATTTTTTTTCCCTCCTGCTAGAGTCACGAGAACACCACGTAACACCTTCCTACGGTGGCAAAAGATATCGCGGACAAATGTGTGGAACCGTGGCAGGTCAGAGATCTGTGTCCGTCGATGTTCTTCTAGATCTAATCGCACAATTGCCGAGTCGACCTTGGGTCGAGGCCAGAATGCTGCAGGCGGAAGGACTCGAATAATTTCACTACGGCACTGTGAGCCAATCCAGATGGAAAGCGCATTGTAAGAATGATGGCCGGCTGAAGCGGTCATGCGATCAGCCATTTCATATTGAACAGTGACAGTGGCAGAAGAAAAAGGCTTCGTTAGCAAGAGATTTGAGATGACAGGTGTAGCGACACAGTAGGGAAGATTTGCGACAAGAAGGAATCGCCCCTTTTTTCCCGCGGCTTGCCGTTGTTTCTCGGCTTCATCCAACGCACTAAGAACACGGGGCGACAACTTGTTTTTGCTGGCTAAAACGTCTGTGTTAACGAGGTGGACGTTGTCAGCGTCGATAAGCCGTTCTTGAGCCAGTGTTGCAAGTCGACTGTCAATTTCAATTGTGACCACCCGAAATGCTGATCGAGCGAGCCGTTCCGTGAGTGCGGCAGTGCCACTGCCGACCTCGAGGACGATATCGTCAGGTTGTATGTCAGCTGTCCTCTCAAGAAGGTCGAGCAGATTTAAGTCAACAAGAAAGTTTTGCCCTTTTTTCGAATCAATTGAAAAGCCAACTTCGGAGAAAAGCTTTTTCAGGTAGGCAGTAGTTTGCCGAGTGGCGCTTTTAGTTACGACGCTTTGTTCACTCGTTGCAGTTCCAGTAGTTGTACGTTGGTCATCCTGACGCTTTCTGCCAGATCGTTTTTTATGCCCTGTCTTTGGTCGTCCCCGGCTTGTTTTTTTCATGAACGTGCTTCCAGCCAACGGCAGACATATTTAGAAAGAAGGTCAGTTTCGAGATTTACCTCGTCTCCAACAGCGAGCTCTCCCAAGGTGGTGTTCCTTAGAGTGTGTGGAATAAGAGCGACGCTAAAAGATGTCTCATTGACATCGACAACAGTCAGGCTTACTCCATCAACAGCTATTGATCCCTTTGCTGCCAATTGGGCCAGCAAGTTTTTTGGGCATGTGAATCGACATGTGACCCAATCCTGTTCCTGAATTTGCTCTCCAAGGATACCCAGGCCATCGATATGGCCTGTGACAAGGTGACCGTCGAGTCGGTTCTGGAGTGTGAGAGATCGCTCAAGGTTAACTCGATCACCTACTTTACAGGTTCCAAAATTTGTACGTTGTAATGTTTCAGGTCCGAGTTGAAACTCAAGCGTATCTCCTTCGGTTTGTACTACTGACAGACAGCAGCCATTTGTGCAAATACTATCACCAATCTGTGTCCCCTGAGCCAAGGGGCCTGCGTCTACAGCAAGCCGTATGCCGGGTGGTTCATGGGCGAGGCGTTTGATCTTCCCGAGGTATTGCACGAGACCTGTAAACATTAAAAGATTGTCCTTTGGAGAGTGCCCGGCAGAGCCACATCCTTTTTTACCGTCGAATAGTTTGGGAAGATACCCAGACAATCGCAGGAATTGTTGTCACAGCCGGAGAGAGGCCTCGTTCGTAGCGGTCGTGCGACTTGATACGGTTGTGGTGGCTAAAGAAATGACGACTTTGCCGGTACGTCAAAGAGGTTTTTTCTCCATGATCCTGCGGCGACTATGAGTACGCATACACAGTTTCGATCATGCCCTTGCGTGAGAGTCTGCGGTTGCCACAATACGACGTTGTTGATTGTTTTGAAGCTGACACATTTCGAATCCTGAGGAGTTCCCCAACTATGTCCACGATTGTTGACGTTCATGCCCGCCAGATTCTTGACAGTCGCGGGAACCCTACAGTTGAGGTTGACGTGTGTCTTGCCGATGGAACATTCGGACGAGCCGCTGTGCCTTCCGGTGCGAGTACGGGTGTTCACGAGGCATGGGAGAAGAGAGACGGCGACAACAGTACGTACCTCGGCAAGGGCGTTCTTGAGGCTGTTGAGAACGTGAATAATCGGATTGCTGAGGAACTCGAGGGGTGCGATGCACTTGATCAAACTGGCATCGATATGCGGATGCTTGAGATGGATGGAACGTCAAACAAAAAAACCCTTGGCGCCAATGCAATACTAGGAGTTTCATTAGCAACAGCTCATGCCGCTGCTGAACACTGTGGCGTTCCGTTGTATCGCTATCTTGGTGGCACGACGGCAAGGCTTCTTCCTGCTCCCATGATGAATATCATCAATGGAGGGGCGCACGCAGATAATCCGCTCGATGTTCAGGAATTCATGGTAATGCCGTTGGGTTTCGATACCTTTGATGATGCATTGCGTGCTGGCGTCGAAACGTTCCATGCTCTTAAGAAAGTGCTTAGTGAGAAAGGCCTTGCTACATCTGTTGGCGATGAGGGTGGCTTTGCGCCACAAATCGGGAGTTGTACTGAAGCGCTCGAAGTCATACTCACGGCGATTGGTAATGCTGGGTACCAACCTGGCTCACAGATTGCCATCGCGTTGGATGTTGCAGCGACAGAGTTATACGACGAAGACGCCGGCACCTACTCGATTGAAGGGAAAGCCCTGGATTCAGCAGGAATGGCAGCGTTTCTTACTGACTTGGCCGGAAAGTATCCAATCATGTCTATCGAGGATGGATTCTCCGAAGATGACTGGGAAGGCTGGAAAATTATCAGTGATAAGATTGGTGACAAAGTCCAACTTGTCGGTGATGATCTTTTTGTTACGAATTCAGAGAGACTTGGCCGTGGTATTGCTGAAGGTATCGCCAATAGCATCCTTGTTAAAGTAAATCAGATCGGCACACTTACCGAGACAACTGCTGCAGTAATGCTTGCCCACCGCTCAGGCTATACATCAATTGCCAGCCATCGTAGCGGTGAGACAGAAGATGCCACGATCGCAGACTTGGCGGTTGGTTTATCGACGGGACAGATAAAAACAGGGTCAGCATCGCGTAGTGATCGGGTAGCAAAGTACAACCAATTGTTAAGGATCCAAGAATCGCTTGGCGACGGAGCATTGTATGCCGGGCGAGATGTACGACTTCGTTGGCCGGGCATGTGTTAGTTCAAGGTGTTGCCGTGGCACGGTGTCGTACTTCATAACGCAGCATCGCAAACGAAGGTTGACTAATGGAGAACGATGACACCCCATCCCCTGTCTTTAAGCTGATTGATAGCCCTTGGTTATGGGGGCTCATGTTCTCATTCATGGCACTCGTCGGCTTGGGTCTTATCCGCCCAAAGTTTGATGTCCGACAGAGTCAAATTGAAGGCCGCTTCATAGGGCGCCGGCAGTCGACTGTCGAACGGTGGCGTCGACAATCTGGGCTTGAAGAGATTGACCTTGCAGATTCTGCGATTGATCCTTCAACAGTGAAGCCCAAACGTATTGTTCCTCTTTGGACCCTTGCGTCGGCTGCAACGGTTTCGATATGTGGCTGCGGATACATGCTTTATCGCGAGTGGCGAAAAAAGGAGAAATCTGAATGAACTCTTGATATTCCAAGAGCAGAGGGAATTTCAATTTCAGGCTATCCTGCTGCAGCGACTGGCCGAAGAGATGGAAAACGGATAGTGATACCCGTCCCCTTACCAATGCTACTTTCTACGCGTATCCGACCTTTATGTGATTCGATTATCTCTCGGCAGGCGGTGAGCCCGAGGCCAGTGCCTCCCTTACCTGTTTCATCAGGGCCTGCTTTTGTCGAAAAGTTCGCATCAAACATTTTTTGCATAACTTCTCGAGACATACCACAGCCTGTATCTCGAACGAGCAGACTCACTGATTGTCTGGCCGGGGTCGTGGCAATACGAAGGATGAGACGTCCACCATTGGGCATTGCCTGTCGGGCATTGACCAAGAGGTTCAAGAGGACCTGTTGAAGTTGGCCTGGGTTGGCTAAGACTTTAGGGACTTCTGAAAATTCTCGCTCGACTTGTACTCGGTATTTCATCATCTCACGCTCAAGCAAGACGAGTACTTCTTCAGTCAGGCTTACAAGGTTCACCGGTTCCATGCGATTGGATGATCGATGACTACGCGACATTGAAAGAACACTCGCTGTTATTTTCGCTGCTCGAGTGCTGGCAGAAAGAATACGATTGAGGGCTTTGTCACGGGTTTCTTTGTCTGGATGCCTCAAGCCGAGCCGCGCGTAATTGAGAATGGTCGTCAAGGCGTTGTTGAATTCGTGCGTTGTCGTTCCAAGAAGTTCTCCCAAAGTGGCCTGTTTCCGAGCTTCGAGGAGTTGTGCCTTAAGGGATTCGATCTCGGACGCTGATGGCGAGATCTCGGCCGACGGGTCGACAGAACCACCCCTTGGATGGGGTGCGTCAGGCGTGTGGCCGGCAATGTGCATAAATATTCCAACAAAATGAAAGGCAAGTACCAGAAAGGCTGTTAAAAAAGGTTTTTAAAGTCAAAACGCCTTTAAATCTTTCATCGACGATCTCTCGTGAGCACTTCATTTCGATAGAAGTGAACATTTTTTGCCACTTGACCGTTGAAGTCACTGTGAGTCGCTCAAGTTTATCCGTTCCGTATCGATGCTCTGAATTCTATAAGTGTTCCCTTCTGGGTTTCCGGCAAGATATGCTTGTGTTGCCAGTTCAGGTTTACCGAATGGGCGGATTAGGCGAACATATCGTCCATCCTTAAGGAGTTGCGTTGAATGAAACGAAAAGCTTTTACGCTCATTGAGTTATTAGTGGTCATTGCGATCATCGGGCTTATGATCGGTTTGTTGCTTCCAGCGGTACAAAATTCACGTGAGGCGGCACGTCGTATTGCCTGTAAATCAAACTTCAAGCAGCTTGGCATCGCGTTTAACATGTATCTCGACCGGGTGACGAGGGGAAAGTTCCCAGTGGCGGCTCAGATGCCAAGCCTCGAACCCACATTCTATACAAGTGGTAGTCGTCCTCTTTATCCGACGATTGTTTCCCAACTTGGCCCATATGTCGAAAACCAAAAGGGTACTTTTCGGTGTGCATCAGACCTGAACTACTTTGCTCGTGACCCATCCTCTCAGCCAGTTCAAAATGCTCAAAATGCTCTTGCTTCAATACCAGATTCACAGAAACCAGCAGAGTACATGACCGGGAACATGGCGTTCGAAGGAACCAGTTACGAGTATCCACAGCGGCGGCTTACTACAACAGACCTCGACGCTCGATACAAGATAAGGGGAAAGACTCGTGTGGAAGCGCTTTCATCCCGGCGCAGCGGAGCCAATCTAGCTTCATCAAAACTTTGGATTTTATACGAGTTTGCTCCCTTCCATGGTGGTGGAAGCTCGCTCTTTGGGAGTTCCGTGACGGACTATAACAATCCCGATGATAATAGAGACTGGAGTGTTCCGGATGGAGCACGTAATTTTCTTTATCTCGATGGCCATGTGGAGAACAAGTAATCTGTGAAAAGTTCTTCTCAAAAAAAGATGGTTGGGAAGTCGGGTGCCATGAAACGTTGGCTAGCCCGTGTTTCTCTCGCGATAGTTGTCATCGTCATTTCTGCTTACTTTCTCCTTGTGCCTCGTGATTACTCGAATGACCCCCGGGTCGTCGAAATTCGTGAAATCCAGGAAGAGGCTAGGAAGCGTTATCTGTCGGACGGTGGGCCTTCGACGCAAACTGAAGCAAGAGCATTCGTGCAGTCGATGGAACAAGTACGAACAAAAATGGAAGGTCTGCCTTCTGACGTGCGTCGTGAGTTGTATCGGGGAGGAGGCAATGTCTTCTATTCATCCATGCGTCAGCGAATAGATGACTACTTTAATGCGTCTCCCGTCCAGCGGCAGCGGGTGCTTGATCAACAGATTCGTCAATCAGATTTGATGAGTAAGGCATTCTCGGAGGCTCGTGCTGCTCGTGCGGCTCAGGAAAGTTCAGGAAGCGGTCAGCAGAGAAAAGAACAGCAGAAAGATGGTCAGAGTAGTGGTCGTTCGTCATGGGCAAGTCAGTCGCAAGGTGACCGTAATGACTGGTTCAAAAATCGGATTCTTGATAGGACGACGCCAGAACAACGTGCCAAATATGTCGAGTACCGTCGTGCTGCGTCTGAGCGTCGGGAGGAATTAGGGCTTCCGGCAGGCTGGCCATAAATCATCAGCATTGATTCACTTGTGGCGTGGATAACACAGCATTAAGAAAATGGTTGACACCCTAGGACTTTTAGCAGAAGCAATCCAATTAGCATGCGAATTGGGTTACGACGTTCGAGAAGAGCCACTTGGCGATACCGCAAGTGGTGAGGTTCGTATTGGAACTGACCGACACATTCTCTTAAACGTTTCAGACCTTCCTGCCGACCAGTTACAGCAGCTTACAAGAATTTTGGCAGCTGACGATCGTTGGAAAACTGTACCGGTCAGTCACCTCCTAAAGCGAACGCTCAGTACCGACTGACTTTCTGCGAAGAAGCTACCCCACGGTTTTTTTTCCGGCTGTGCAGTAAAGCTGGTTGTGCGTAATAAATTGCTCGACATCTCGGGGAATGCGGAAGCGTGTGCTGTGTCCGGATGCTATTGATTCGCGTATCTGTTTCGCCCGGATGCCAATGCCAGGAACCTGAATTCGCTTTGTTTTTATTTGTTTCGACTGCTCGTTACTAAGTAGTGCCTTGAGTCGAGGGTCTTGAAGCGTCTTTTTGATGTCATCAATGCCGTCACGTTCAATTGCAAGAATTGTGACGGCGCTGAGAATTTCCTGTGGTTTTTTCCATGACGGGAGGTCTGCAAGAGCATCGGGTCCGAGTATGAGTGAAAAGTGATCTTTTGGGTATTGAGTGACAAGGTCATTCACGGTGTCGACGGTATAACTAATTCCACCACGTTCGCATTCATTGAGAGAAACCTCAAGCTTGTCATGACTTGCTAAAGCGAGTCTCAGCATTTCAACTCTATCTGTACAGTGCGCCAGAAGACTGTTTTGTTTATGTGGAGGGGTTGCCGCGGGCATAAAGAGCACGCGGTCAAGGTGGGCCTGTTCAAGGCAGCACTCGGCTATGATCAGGTGTCCAAGATGGACCGGATTAAAGCTACCACCGAAGATTGCCAGTTCTTTTGCCATGACTGCCGATTTTTGAACGTATTTCGTTACTATCTGTGGTATGAAGCCCACTCACTACTGTTCTTAGTTGTACTGTAAGTATGCCGTCTGATTCGTCACCTCAGCGCGAACTTTTTACGAATCGCCCAGTTTGGGAAGAGGACGACGTACGGAATGGCGTAATTGCAACTGTCGTGTTGCCAGAAGGCGTTGAAAAGCCGCTTGATTATCTTGTGCCAAACGAGCTGGTTGCAGAGGTAGAGCCAGGCCGTCGCGTTCACGTGCCACTTGGTAAAGGCAATCGGCGAAGATTGGCGTATTGCGTTGCTGTGCGACATGGAGAATTACCACAGCATCTACTCAAGTCGGTGGTTGGTGTGGAGGACGAGAAGCCACTTCTCTCGGAAAGGATGCTTGAACTCACAGGCTGGATGGCTGATCGATGGATGGCGCGACGAGGCGATGTACTTGAAGCGGTGCTTCCCGCTGGAGTACGTCTTCGCCGTCAAGTGAAACGAGTGCCTGTGTTGGTGGCAACAGGAGAACAGGGTCATCGACGTCCGACAGAAAATCAAAAAAAGATTCTTGACGCAGCTAGTCAGCCCATGCCATTTGATGAACTGCTGAAGGTTACTGGAGTTTCGCGAGGTGTTGTTCATCGTCTACTCAAGGCAGGACTGCTATCAGAGAGTGGGTCGATTGAGCGCGACACCAAAACAGAATCAGTAGATGAGGGGTTTGTGAGTGATGAGCTACCAGTACTTTCCTCTGATCAAGAGAAGGCTCTAGAAGCGATTCTCTATCCGTTACAGCAAGGCGAGCATGAAACAGTCGTACTATTCGGTGTGACTGGAAGTGGCAAAACAGAGGTGTATCTGCGGGCAGTTACAGAAACTATCGCCAGAGGTAAACAGGCGATTGTGCTTGTTCCAGAGATCAGTCTTACTCCACAGACCTGCGACCGCTTTCGGTCACGTTTCGGTAAGGTAGCGGTGCTTCACAGTCATCTCACTCCAGCCGAGCGTCATGCTCATTGGCGAGAGATCGCTGCGGGTCGTGTCAATGTAATCGTTGGTGCTCGTAGTGCGATTTTTGCTCCGGCACCGCGTCTGGGTCTCATCGTAATCGATGAGGAACATGAAAATTCATTCAAGCAGGCGACTTCTCCTCGTTATCACGCCCGGGATGTTGCTGAATGGATTGCACAAAAAGAGAAGGTGCCTCTTGTGCTTGGTTCAGCGACGCCCTCTCTTGAATCCTTTTCGCGATGTCTATCGGGCGACTGGAAAATGTGCCGAATGCCGGTGCGAGTCGGTGGATCAGAATTGCCTGCAGTCGTGACAGTTGACCTACGAGATCGGAAGGCTCGTTCCAAGGGCGCCATAAGCCCACGGTTGGCGGCGGGAATTGAATGGGCATTGAATGCTGGTGGTCAAGTCATGTTGCTGCTCAATCGGCGAGGTTTTGCAACCCATCTGCAGTGTAAATCATGTGGACATGCCATGCATTGTCCGCAGTGTGATTTAGGTCTCACATTGCACCAGCCTGGTAATCGGGGGATCTGTCATGGCTGTGGGCTCGTGTCGGCAGTGCCCGAGTCCTGTCCCTCCTGCGGGATCAAGGAGATCGTTCATCGTGGGACCGGCACACAGCGATTAGAAGACCAAGTACGGTCGCAGTTCCGAGGAGTTCGGGTGGCACGTATGGATACTGACACAATGCGTACTCGCGGAAGCCACGAAAGGACACTCACAGCTTTTCGCAAGCACGAGATTGATTTGCTTGTTGGGACACAGATGATTGCGAAAGGGCTCGATTTCCCGAACGTAATGCTTGTGGGAGTCATCAATGCAGATGCGGCACTTCATTTGGCCGATTTTCGTGCCTCTGAGCGGACATGCCAGCTCGTCACTCAGGTAGCCGGACGGAGTGGTCGTGGGCCTCGTGGTGGCCGTGTAGTTGTACAAACGAGCACACCAGAGCATCCTGCAATGCGGGCAGCTGCAGTTCATGATTACGAAGCATTTGTTCAAAGCGAACTCCCAATTCGGGAGTCTCTTCTTTATCCTCCGTTTGGAAGTGTTATACGAATTGTTGTTCGAGCTGCTGTCAATGATGCCGCTGCTGATTGGGCGAAGTATCTAGTGCAACGACTCACTGAAAGTGCTCGGGAAAGCGATGGGATCCGGATTCTGGGCCCAGCGCCAGCACCAATAACCCGTATCCGTGATCGCTACCGTTGGCATCTGCAGGTGCATGGGCCAGACCCAGGGACGCTTCGAAACCTTGTCCGTCGGAGTACGGCTAGTCTAAAAACTCCAAAAGAAATTGCTTGGATCGTTGATGTTGATCCGGTTGAAATGCTTTAAGGCTTGAATCAAGGGAGCATGTTCGATTCTTGGGTTCTTGAAATCCTTTGAATGTGATTTCACACATTCAAAGCGTATTATTGCGACCAGATGATATTGATTTCGCGGAGTTTCCGGTGATGCGGTAAGATACGGATAAAGGTAGTGCTACATGGCGTATAGGTCATTTAAAGAAATTCTTGGTGAAACGAGCCTGGAGAGGAAATGTCGCTTTCTCTTCGGTCTTTGCTTGCTCCTTCTTATTACAGGAAGTTTTTGGTGGTACGGCCAACGAACTGAGGAAATCGTCTTCACGACAACAAGGAGTACGGGAAGGCACCTTGTTGACGCAGTGATGATTAATCATCACTGGAAAAATCTTGAGGCTGATAAGAAGTACACAAATCCGATTGAAACACTCGGCAAGATGCTTCAAAATCAGCCCTACAGTTGGAGGATTCTTTCTCCGGATGCTTCGCCTGAGGAGTTGGCCAGCTACACTCGACTCGATGCGGCTGTTCTCGATTATTTTGTTGAGAATCCACCGTCAAAAAAAAGTGATGAGTCATCAACAAGTCTCTTGCCAACATCAGATGAAGAGTACCGAGAATATCGAACTGCTGATAAGAAAGAGTATCACTATTACCAGCCGATTCGTGTCCAGCAGTCGTGCCTCATCTGCCATGAATTTCGTGGCAGTGTTCGAGGGGAGGGCGGAGAGAATCCGCCACCAAACCGTCAGAAGTATGCCGATGGCGATCTTATGGCAATCGTAAAAGTTGTCATGCCAGATGGAATAACACGGCAAGCAATTAATTGGAATCGTGCGATCCTGCTAGCGACGGCAATTATTACGGTATTCCTTGCGATGCTTGCAGCCTATTTGATTGTGCGTTACGTCATTGTGAAGCCACTAGAGCATCTGCGAGATGTTAGTGACGAAGTCCGTCGCGGAAATGTTGACGCAAGGGCCGATATTCATACAGCAGATGAGTTTGAAGAGCTCGGTGTAGCTTTCAATAGAATGCTTCGAGGGCTCGTTGAGTCTCAGGAAGAACTCGAGAAGGTAAATGGCGACCTTGATGGAAAAGTCGATGAACTTGCGCGAGCCAATATGCATCTCTACGAAATGAATCGATTAAAAGGCGATTTTTTAGCCACTATGAGCCATGAGTTACGGACACCACTCAATAGTATTCTTGGTTTTTCAGATGTGCTTGGGTCAAATCAATTGCTTGATGAGAAGCAGGTTCGTTATGTCGAAAATATTCGGAAGTCCGGCCGCATGCTACTCGAAATGATTAATGACATTCTCGATCTGGCTAAGATGGAGGCAGGCAAAATGGATGTCCGGGCGACCGGTTTTGAACTTGATTCTATTGTTTCGGCGCAGTGCGATATGATTCGGCCGATGGCAGAAAAGAGAAAAATTAATCTCACAATAGTGGTGAGCGATGAGATTCCGAAGATTGAACAAGACCAATCAAAATTGCAGCAGATTTTGTCAAATCTTCTATCTAATGCCGTGAAGTTTACCCCAGAGGGCGGTCAGATTTCTGTTTCCGGCAAGTTGCTTGATGCTGAATATTTTTTACTCGAAGTTTCCGATACCGGGGTGGGCATTGCTCTTGAGGAGCAACAAGCTATTTTTGAAAAGTTTAGGCAGAGCAGTGTTTTTCAGGCTGGTGATGATGCAATGACGCGAGAGATTTCAGGGACTGGGCTTGGGCTTTCGATTGTTCGAGAGTTGTGTCGTTTGCTGGGTGGTGACGTTACCGTAGAAAGTCATCTGGGGCAGGGTAGCAGTTTTCGAGTGCGACTCCCTATTTACCTGAAAGCATGTGGCATGCCACCGGCGATTCCGATTGCTTCATCAGCCTGAGCAAAGATTGGCGGCCGTAGGTATTTCCTTCTTGTGTCAGACCCCATATTCTTAAATACGAGTTACAAAAATGGTGCGACCATTGGGTTCTTCCACTTCCTTTTGATCTGAAAAAGAATGATGTCTGCCGAAAAAAAGAAAACGCCAGAAGTCCTACTGTTCACCGATGGTGCATGTAGTGGGAATCCAGGGCCTGGGGGGTGGGCTTATATTCTGCGACACCCTGAGACCGGACGAGAGACATCTGCACAGGGGAGCGAGGCGGATACGACAAACAACCGAATGGAGTTAACCGCTGCAGTTCAGGGCCTGCAGCAATTAAAGCGGCCGACGTATGTCGAACTTGTCACCGATAGTGTTTACGTTGGAACAGGTCTTTCAGACTGGCTTCCAAAATGGAAAAAGCAGGGCTGGAAAAGAAAAGAACGGGGACGCCTTGTGGCTGTAAAGAATGAAGATTTATGGCGAGAGTTGGATCGACTGGCAGCATCTCACAGTGTTATCTTCCAACATGTTGCAGGACATTCTGGTCATCCAGAAAATGAGCGGTGTGATGAAATGGCTGTTGCTGCCTATCAGCCACTCTTGCCTGGTTCCAAGAAATAATGGGCCGGCATGTCGATCGAAGAAGAAAACATAGGAAATGCTGGCCAGGCTGAGACGGGTTCTGAACTCAGAATTCGGCTTGAACGGTTGCCGGGCGTAGGTTCAATTCGAGCGGCCAAACTTGCAAAACTTGGACTTGTTACCGTTCGTGATGCACTGATGCATTTCCCGCGAGACTATCGTGATTTCACTGGGAAGCATTGCCTCGATGAACTGGTTGAAGGCGAGCATGCATCTCTAGGGGGAACTGTTCTTTCAGCTTTTCTTCGGACGATATCCCGTGGCCGCACAATGCTCACTGTTGAGCTTGAGACCGAACAGGGGCCAATGAGATGTGTGTGGTTTAATATGCCCTTTCTTGCACCCCGTTTCACAGAAGGTCGCCGATTAGTAGTAGCTGGTCAGCCTCGGCGTAACGGCACAAAGTGGGAGTTTTCACATCCGGAGGTACGGTGGCTCGATGAAGCTGAAGATGGCAGCCCTGTTGAGTGGCTTGCGGTGTATCCACTCACAGAGGGTGTGCTGCAATCTCACGTTCGGTTGGCTGTACAAGCTGCTCTTGGCACGGCGGCAGATCACCTGGAAGAGTCACTTCCAGATGATCTGCTGAAGTCCAAGAATCTCATGTCGATTGGAGAGGCAATACGCTCTATTCATCGTCCTGGAAGTCGTGACGCGATGGAAGCTGCAAGGAGACGTTTTGTGTATCAAGAGCTTCTCATGTTGCAGCTAGCGCTTCGGCTTCACCGTGGGCAGCAGGATGTTCGGCAAACCGCACCATCCATCGACATCGATAGCCGACTTGATAGTCGTATCAAAGCACTCTTTTCGCATGATTTTACGGCTGCCCAGAAGCGAGTGTGTGTAGAAATAGCGTCTGATATGAGACAGTCGAAGCCAATGAATAGACTCCTTCAAGGTGATGTCGGAAGTGGCAAGACGGCTGTCGCGGCGTATTGCATGCTTGCAACTGCTGCAACATCTGTGCTCGGAGACAAGTCGGAGGAAGACAGTCCCTCTACGAGCTCATCGGGCCGATTTCAGGCAGCAATAATGGCTCCAACTGAGCTGTTGGCACGACAGCACTACCACACGTTGACCTCTCTTTTGGCCGAACGCGGATCTTCTCTTCAAGTCGGACTCTTAGTAGGCGGACAGCGGATAGCCGAACGGCGAAAGCTTCGAGAACAAATTGAATCAGGTGATATTCAATTAGTAGTGGGTACGCAGGCGCTCATCTGTAGCGAAGCTGCTTTTGCCAATCTTGGGCTAGTCGTTATCGATGAACAGCATCGATTTGGCGTCCTTCAACGGTCACTTCTACGACAAGGTTCTCGTGACCCGCACACACTTGTGATGACCGCGACGCCAATACCTCGAACAGTAGCTCATGCCGTGTACGGAGATTTGGACATATCTGTCATTGATGAATTGCCACCAGGGCGGCAAGAAGTCGCTACGTACCGAGTTGCACATGATCAGGTGGAACAGTGGTGGGAATTCTTTTGCAAGAAGCTGAAAGAAGGTCGTCAGGGATATGTCGTGGTTCCAACGGTTGATATATCTGGCCGAGATATGGCAAGTATTTCATCGGCATTTGAGTCACTTGCAAACGGCCAGCTTGAAGCATTTCGACTAGGACTGCTTCATGGACGAATGAAACCAGATCAAAAAGCATCTGTAATGGCAGATTTTCGGGACGGGCGTTTTGATGTTCTTGTAGCAACAAGTGTTATTGAAGTTGGGATTGATGTGCCGAATGCCACACTCATGACAATTCTTGATGCAGAAAATTTTGGACTTGCGCAGCTTCACCAACTACGCGGGCGGATTGCCAGAGGTCGCGTACAGGGTATCTGTGCTGCGGTTACTGATGCAGAGGCAAGTGTCTCGCCACGTATTGAAGCATTTGTCTCTACTGCAGACGGCTTTGTATTAGCTGAGCAAGATCTTGTCTTGCGCGGTCCAGGCGATATTTTAGGTGCACGGCAAAGCGGATCACCTCCGCTTTATCTTGCAGATCTTCTCCGAGATGGAGCAGTTGCTGCCGAAGCTCGAAGCGACGCAAAGACCATTTTCGAAAGCGACCCAGCTCTGGACGACAAGAGATTTCTCAGACTGAAAAAAGTGCTATTAGGGCGGTGGAAAGCGACGCTCAACCTTGGCCTAGAAAAAGTGAGTTGACTTTGTTTCCGATTTTACGCTGTAACTATTGCTTCGCCGCTCTCCCAGTGCTGCCCGGTTCGATCTACACGGTGATACAGGGTGTCTCTCTCAATTGGTTCTCTTCCTGCTTCCCGTATTAAATTTTGTATCTTTTCCACCGTGAGAATTTCAGGTGTCTCAGCCCCGGCATCGTGGTAGATCAATTCATGCCGGACGGTGCCGTCTATATCATCTGCACCGTAGGAGAGTGCTGCTTGGGCTGTACCCAGGCCTAACATGATCCAGTACGCTTTCATGTGATCGAAGTTGTCGAGTACAAGTCTGCTGATAGCCATTGTTCGGAGACTCATTGCAGCGGATGGCTTCGGAATATGAGAGAGTCTCGTGTTTTCTGGATGGAAAGCGAGAGGAATAAAAGTTTGGAACCCACCCGTTTCATCCTGCAGATTTCGCAAACGGATCAAGTGATCAGTACGATGGTAGGCATTCTCGAGGTGGCCGTAGAGCATGGTCGCATTACTTCGGAGCCCAAGGGAATGTGCCACCCTGTGTATTTCAAACCATTCTTCCGTATCTGCTTTATGTTCGCAGATTTTATCCCGTACTTCGGGATGAAATATTTCAGCACCCCCGCCAGGAAGACTTCCAAGACCAGCAGATTTCATTTCACTCAGAATGTCAGTCTTTGATCGTTTCGTGAGGTGGCAGAACCAATTGATTTCAACCGGCGTCCATGCTTTGAGATGAAGCGTGGGATACGCTTCATGCAAAATCTGAATGATGTTGAGATAAGAATCATAGTTTTTCTGATGGTGTAAACCACCAACGATATGCATTTCGGTACTTCCCGCATCAACAGCTTCTTGACCACGTTGAAGAATCTGCTCATCCGTCATCCAATAGCCACGCTCGTCTCTCAGATCCGCCCGGAACGCACAAAACGTGCAGCGGTAAACACAAACATTGGTTGGATTGAGATGGGTATTAATATTGTAATATCCGGCGTCTCCATTTTTTCGTTCACGAACGATGTTGGCCAGTTCACCAAGTTCATGAAGATCGACAGAGTCTTCCCAAAGCCCTTCTGCCTCCTTGGGGGTCAATCGCTCGCCGCAGACAATTTTTTCACGAATTGAATCAAGTGATTGCCGAAACGCAGATATCATGGGTGAAGCCCTAGGGTACAAAACTCTTTCCAACCTAATGATAAAACCGCAAAGGAGAGAAAAAAACAACTGATGAATTTATGCCAACCAAAGATCAGCGCTGATTCCAGCGAGGAGAACGAGGCCAATGACCGCATTTACCGTGAAAAAAGCCTGATTTACACGCGAAAGGTCTCGTGAACTCACTAGGAGGTGTTGGATAACAAGCAATATGGCGATTCCGCATACGGTCCATGTGGTATAGCTTCCAACAAGAGGGGTTGTTTGTGGCAGTGCCAAGAGAGACGCAACCGCTAAAAAGTGAAAAAGACCGGAGATATAGAGGGCCCCTTTGATTCCAAACCGAGAGGGCAGGCTTTGCAGGTTTTCGTTGGTGTCGAACGCCGCATCTTGACACGCATAAATCGTGTCAAAGCCTGCAACCCACGCAGTGACGGCTAGGGCTAGAACGAATGCAGGAACGATATCTGAAGGATTCACAAGTACAGCGGAGCCACGCACCGCGATCCAGGCGGCCAGTGGAGTCAGGCCAAGTGCCACACCGAGCCACACGTGTGCAAATGGAGTGAAACGCTTTGCATAGCTGTACCCCAAGAGCCATGCTAACACCGGCAAGGAGAGAGCGACTGGTAACCAGTTCGGAAGAAATAGCAAGGTTGATGCTACAAATAGCGCTGAAGATAAATAGACCAAATTTTGAACGTCACTCACGGAAAGGAGGCCTTTCGGCAGATGGCGATTCGCAGTACGAGGGTTGCGGGCGTCTATTTCTCTATCCACAAGGCGATTAAACGCCATAGCCGCTGTACGAGCAGTAGCCATACAGACAACGATACCAACAGCAATTTTCAGCCAGTGCAATGATGAAAGGTGTGGGTTGTCGGCTAGATCGAGATGGGCAGCGATCATTCCAGACATAATTGCGAAAGGCATCGCAAAAATTGTGTGTGAGAATCGAACAAGTTCGAGGTATGTGCGAAGTGTCGCCGCCATAGATTTCATTGTCCCCAGCGGCAAACAAGTTCGTTCGTAATGTTCAGTTGGTCACAGATGCGGGCAACAACAAAATTGACAAGATCATCAATGGTTTTTGCGTTGTGGTAGAAGCCCGGTGAAGCAGGCAAAACAACAGCCCCAGCTTCGTGAATGGCCTGCATGTTTTTTAGTTGTGGGAGCGAAAGAGGGCTTTCACGCGGCACAACAACAAGTTTTCGCTGTTCTTTTAAATGGACCTCAGCTGCTCTGTGGATGAGATTGTCACCCATTGCATGAGTAACAGCGGAGAGTGTGCTCCCGCTGCATGGACAAATGACCATTGCGCTTGTCAGGAATGAACCACTCGCAATCGGTGCCATGAGATTTTTGTAATGATGGTACGTGAGGCGACCAGGTAGGGGCGTCACGGTTCCAAGGAATTGCTCAGCGGAAAAGTCATCAAGGTCGAGCGACTCGCCGAGTTCCTGCTCGAAAACGGCCTTTCCAGAAGGGCTCACTGAGAGATGGACGTCGCAGTTTGTATCGAGAAGCACGTGCAGGAGTCGGCGTGAATAAATCGCTCCTGAGGCACCGGTGACTCCTAGAACAATGGGGTGGCGAGAAGAAGTGCTCATTCGTCAGTAATCTCTTTTTGTCCAGAACGTTCAGTTTTTGTTGCAATTGAAAGCGTAGCTATTCCAAGGGTGAGAGGAAACTGATCAACACGGGCAAAGCCGGATTTTTTTATGAGGGTGGCAAGAGCTTCGCCGGACGGAAACTCTTCGACGCTCTGGTTCAGGTAGGTGTAGGCGTCGGAATGGTTGGAAGCAATGGTATTTCCGATCCTTGGTAGGACGTTTCTGAAATACCATAAGTAGCTTTTTCGGATAAACCAATTTCTAGGTAATGAAAATTCAAGAATCGCCAGGCGCCCTCCCGGCTTGCACACACGCGCCATCTCAGCGAGGCCACGATCTGTTTCAGCAATGTTGCGTAATCCAAAAGCAACGGTCACAAGATCGAATGATGAGTCCGGGAATGGTAGGTCCATGGCATCGGCTTCAATCCATTCGACGGGCACATTGCGTGCTGCAGACTTTGCGATTCCACGGTCAAGCATTGGTTTGCAAAAATCACTTCCAACAACCCGGACCTGTGAAGCTACCTTCGCTGCGTAGGTCAGTGCCAAATCACCAGTTCCGGTACACACATCTAAAATTGCTCCTTCAGCAGGCGGAGGCGCACGTTTGACAGTGATTCTTCTCCACCACGTATCGATTCCACCCGATAGCATTCGGTTGACAAAGTCGTATCGCGGAGCGATTTCTGCAAACATGCCTTGGACCTTGCCACCGCTTTTATCAACATTTTTGATTGCTTCGGTCGTAATAGCATCATCTCCACGGGTAAGATGTTGAACCTGTATTCAGCAGGCTCGTAATCAATTTGGTGTAATCGAATGACATGAATGATAAAGCAGGCCACTCAAATCAGACCATTCGGTGGTACACCCACAGCCTCCCAGATGATATGCCCCGAGAGTCGGTAGCGGGAGGCATTGCGATTATTGTCGATGTTCTGAGGGCCTCTACGACGATTGCGACAGCTCTTGAAGCGGGAGCGGCCTTTGTGAAACCGGTAGTCGAAGTCGAAGAGGCTCATCGCCTGAGGAGCAGTTCTGGTGGATCATGGCTCCTTGGTGGAGAGCGAGGGGGTGTTCAGATTCCTGGGTTTGATCTCGGGAATTCACCGGCTGAATATTGCCGTTCAGTTGTCGATGGCCGCGGCATTATTCTGACAACAACAAATGGAACACTTGCGATTGAGCGATGTTTGGCAGCCGAGATGGTTCTTGTAGGAAGTTTTTTGAATCGAAATGCTGTCGCGAAGAAGGCTGTTCTTCTGGCGTCGAATCGAGGGATCGATGCCATTCATCTTGTGTGTGCCGGGACAAATGGTCGTGAGACGGAAGAAGATTTTCTCGGTGCAGGATCAATCATTCATGCAGGTGTTTCAAAATCAAGCAGAAGCCATCTGCTCGATACTGAAAGTGAGAAAGCGTCAGCAGAATTCCTTCGGGTAGTGAATGGTTCGAGTGATGCCCAGAGCCAACTTGTAGACAGTTTTTGTCAGTCGCTCGGCGGAAGGAATCTAATAGAGCTTGGAATGGAGTCAGATTTTGTTCTGGCAGCAGCTATCGACCAATGTTGCGTCGTGCCTTGCCTGTGCCCGAAGACTGGTCGCCTTGTGTCGTTTGATGCCCCGCAGTGCATCAGGAAATAAGTAGCACTGGGATCTTGGGGTTCTCGGTAGACCCGCCTTTGGTTTGATCACTACACTCTTGACTGGAAACGATCTTTGCTTGTTTTTCCTTTTACGAAGAAGTCTTTAGTACATCTATGTCAAAGCCTGTTGACCAATCACGGATGGATCGAATTGTTTCACTTGCGAAGCGACGTGGCTTCATATTTCAATCAAGTGAGATCTACGGAGGGTTAAATGGATTTTGGGATTATGGGCCGCTCGGCGTCGCGCTGAAACGGAATCTCAAAGAGTGTTGGTGGCAGGACATGGTTGCCGGTCACGACGAGTTGATGACCCTTGCAGGAGCCCCGTCTTCGTATGAGATGACAGGGCTCGACTGTACGATCATCATGCATCCTCAGGTTTGGAAGTGTTCGGGCCACTTTGATCTATTTCATGATTGGATGGTTGACTGTCGTGAGTCCAAGCGACGCTTTCGTTACGACCATCTTCACGGTAGGTGGGCTACATATCGTAACGCAAAAGTTTTCATCACGACGGATGTGTCTGGGGATGATGCAGAGGCTGATCTCATTGTGAAAGCACAAAAGTTTTTTAAGGTACGCGCGAAGCATGTCGGAGACATTGAATGGTCTGGGGAGTTGCTGGCCTTGGCCGGAACCTCTCCCGACGACTCGATACCCCTTTGTGATGCAGTAGCCCCTGACGCTAGTGAGAAGGGGACGCTCACCGAACCTCGTGAATTCAATCTCATGTTTGAAACCCGCATTGGAGCGCTCGCTGGCGATGATGACAACCGGGCTTTTCTGCGGCCAGAAACGGCTCAGGGTATATTTCTAAACTTTAAGAACGTGCTTGACACTTCACGCGTGCGTGTGCCCTTCGGGATTGGCCAAATTGGGAAGAGTTTTCGCAACGAAATTACACCCAGGAATTTTACATTTCGTTCTCGCGAATTTGAACAGATGGAAATCGAGTTTTTCTGTCGACCGGATGATTCTCGAAAGTGGTATCAGTTCTGGCGAGATCGCCGGTGGCAGTGGTACCTGAACCTTGGTCTTACAGAAGGCCGGCTGCAGTTACGTGAACATCATGAAGCTGAGTTAGCGCACTATTCATGCGGAACGGCTGATATTGAATATGCCTTCCCATTCCTTGCCGATGGCGAATACGGAGAGCTTGAAGGCATCGCTCATCGGGGAGACTTTGATCTTCGTAGTCATATGGAGGGCAAGCTTGTTCGCGAAGATGGAAAGCTGGTTCTGGAAACTGATTCAAACGGGAAACCGAAGCATCGAGGAAGCGGCCGTGACCTTTCCTACTTTGATGATGTAACTCGGGAGCGTTTTGTGCCGCACGTTATTGAGCCATCAGCAGGTGCAGACCGAGCAGTCCTTGCTTTTCTCTGTGATGCCTACCATGAAGACAATGTGCCTGATGAAAAAGGAAATCCGCGGGAGCGAACGGTGCTTAAATTGCATCCACGGCTTGCCCCGCTGAAAGCGGCGATTCTTCCTCTTGTAAAGAAAGACGGCATGCCAGAAGTGGCAACTGATTTGTACAAGAAGATTAAGAAACGGATGCCGTGCATGTACGATGCAAAAGGATCGGTAGGCCGCCGCTATGCTCGGCAAGACGAGGCTGGCACGCCGTGGTGTATCACGATCGATGGGCAAACAATGAAGGATCAGACGGTTACACTTCGTGATCGAGACTCCCTCAACCAAGAGCGTGTACCAATTGAAGAATGTGCTGAACTCTTGACGGAACGCCTCCTATGAAGCCTGCCATTTCTACTGTCTGTTCACTCAATGCACCGCTGGAGACAATTCTGGAGGAGTATTCAGCAGGGCAGTGCCGTTTTATTGAAGTCTGGTTGGGGCACGCCGAACAGTATCTCGATGGAAAGCCCACGGAAGCACTCAGTGAACTTTTTGTTCAGCATGGCTGCGAGCCTGTAGCGGCTACTTTTCAGGGTGGGTTGTTAACGAGCCAGGGCGATGCGCGTCGGGAGCACTGGGCCCACTTTGAGAAACGTCTTGCACTCTGCTCAGCAGTGTCCATACCCACATTGATTCTTGCCGGAGATGTCCATGGGCCACTCGGACCTGAAGATTTAGGGCGACTGTCGGCAAGCCTTGTTGAATCCGCAAAGCGAGCGGCCGACGCTGGTGTGAGACTTGCTCTGGAATTCGATGCTCGAGCTAGTTTTCCTAATAATTTGCAGTCCGCGGTCGCACTTGTCGAAGATGTCGGGCTGCCGTCCTTGGGGATTTGTCTCGACTGGTTCCACTTTTCCGTGGGGCCAAGCAAGCTTATTGATTTACAGCTTCTTACGCCGGAGATGGTCGCTCTCGTTCAGCTATCTGATATTGCGGATGTCCCGAGAGAGATGGCAAGTGATGCGGATAGAATCCTGCCAGCGGAGGGGAATTCACCACCGCAGCAACTCATCGCACATCTTGAGGCGATGCAGTATGACGGCCCAATTTCCATTGAACTTCAAAACCCTCAGTTGTGGCAGGTTCCTCCTCGCCAGTTTGGCGAAATTGCAATCACTGCTCTGCGGAAGTTGCTTGGTCAAGCGGAGATGGCGGCGGAAGATGACCATCGAGCCGAATAATTTTCTTAGGCTCCACGTGTTCTGTCAAATTGTTTGAATGAGCTTCGATTGTGTCGATTGGTCGAAGTTGATCATCTTCAAAATCAGTAGGTAGAAGGCTGAAATGTCTCGCTGATGTGAGAGTTTCAATCATTTCCAGGCAGTAGCCTTGATGAGTGACCCAAAGTGCTGGATCGTATTTCTGCAGATCGATTGATACCGAGTACGTTCGTAAAGTTTTTGAGCGTTTCAGTACATACTGCGGAAAGAATGAGATAGAGAGCTCTCGAAGAGTTCGGTAGATTGGATCGCGGTATCGCAAAAAGGGGCTGTTGCTTTTTGAAATTGCTCCCCAATACTGCCCTCGACGAAACAGGGCAACAACATGATCAACGTCAGCATCAGATGCACCCATATCCATAAGAAGGGGCTGTCGACCTGCCATCCAAAGGGCGCATGCCCCTACGAACGCGCCTTCAACACAATGGGCTTGTCGTAGCCTCAGTACTTCAGAAACCGACCGAGCCGTGTCTCCGTCCGGTTCGGTGTTCCACGGTATTTTGTTTACAAAATCCTGAATGAGTTCCGGGGTGCGTAATTCGGCCAAGGTACGTGCTGCCTCTTTCGAGAGGCCAAGTTTCTCGCCAACTTTCACCGCCTTTTGCATTACGCACGCTTCCAGATCGTTTCACGGGTCTTGGAAAATTCTGAGGAAATCCTGTCTGGAGTCTAAAAATAGCGAATCTGACAATTTTCGTCCAAATTCAACCACTGGGTGTTTTTCTGCTTGAGAACACGTTCTGGGTCGCCGTAACGAGAACAGAGGGTATCCTCGTGGTAGACAGATCATGTGTACGGTACGGTTTAACTTGGACGTTTTAGATTCGACGGAGCAGATAACGCGTGTCAATTGAGCAGAAATCAAAGACCACAGGTGATATTCGTCGCATCGATCTTCATTCTCCTGGTGGTCGAGATGAACTGGAATCTCTTCGCCAGACATTAGTTTCTCAGGGGGACCTCGTTTCACCTGCGGGAAGACAGCGAACAATCGATGTCTTTGGCGAACCGCTTTCACCAAGACAAGTCGTTGAGAAAATTTGTGAAGATGTAAAGCGGGAAGGGCTATCAGCTGTACTCGATTACACCAAGCGTATTGATCATGCGAATGTCACGGAAGAGACCTTCCGGGTTCCACTTCAAACTCTTGAAAAAGCCCACCAGAGCGTCGCACCAGAATTTCTTGCTGCGATAAGAAGAGTCCGCCAGCGAGTTAGAAATTTCCAAGAGAAGATTCTGCCATCTGATGTATGTGTTCAATTGGATGGCGGGGGGAGCCTGCGGCAGCGGTACCTTCCACTTGATCGTGTTGGTGTATGTGTACCTGGTGGTGCGGCAGCCTATCCCTCAACACTTCTCATGACCGTGGTGCCGGCTCAGGTAGCAGGTGTTCCTGAAATTGTTGTTGTCGCTCCACCAACAAAGTTTGGCTCAGAAAATGAGCATGTGCTTGCAACGTGCCACGAATTGGGTGTGTCTACTGTCCTACGGGTAGGTGGAGCTCAGGCGGTTGCTGCAATGGCCTATGGTGTTGAGAGTCTTAAACGAGTTGACATTGTCGTTGGTCCGGGCAATCTGTTTGTTGCTTTAGCGAAAGAATTTGTTTATGGAGATGTCGCCATTGATTCAATTGCTGGCCCAAGTGAAATAGTTGTCGTTGCCGATGAGGATGGAAACGCTGAGACAATCTCTGCTGATATGCTGGCCCAAGCAGAGCATTCACCCGGGTCAGCCATTCTGTTGACGGCGAGTAAGTCGCTTGCAGATGCAGTCGAGTCAGTCCTCTCAAGAAGGCTGGAAACCCTTGAACGGGCAGAGTTGACTCGAGACAGCCTTGAGCGATTTGGGGCCATAGTGATTACCCGAAATAATGAAGAATCAGCGGAGCTTGCTGATGAGCTTGCTGCCGAGCATCTCTCGATTGACACGCGGGATCCTGAGGCGACGCTCAAGACCATACGGCATGCTGGTGCGGCATTCCTTGGTCCTTTTAGTCCGGTTGCTGCAGGTGACTATGCGGCGGGGCCGTCTCATGTCCTCCCGACAGGCGGTACAGCAAGATTTGCTGCGGGTTTATCGGCAAATCATTTTCTCCGGAGTGGGAGTGTTATTGCTTTGGCAGAAGCTGATCTGGCTGAAATGGCCGATGATATTCAGCTCCTTGCTGAAACGGAAGGCCTGACGGCCCATCGCCGGAGTGTTGAAACACGACTGGGGCATTGAATACCAAGCTAGTGTTCCTGTCGAAGCGGTTGAGCCGGTGGTATGGAACGTACCGTCGTTTTTCTGGGCTACACTTACAGGGTGCAGTCCTGTTCATGGCATTATGTTGAGTATTTCGTATGACGATATCATCTTCCCAACAAGATTCACGTTCTCTTGTGCGGCAAGAAATTGCAGCAATTGCTGGATATATCCCCGGTGAGCAACCACAGGATGGCGGCTGGACAAAACTCAACACGAATGAGAACCCGTACAGTCCGTCTGGAAATGTTTCAAAAGCTATTGCCGTTGCTTGTGAAGGTCGGTCCCTTGCGAAATATCCAGACCCTTTTGCCAATCAGTTCAGGAAGCAGGCCGCAGACGTATTAGGAGTCCGCCCCGACATGATCCTCTGTGGGAATGGGAGTGACGATCTCCTTACCATTTTGGTTCGCTGCTATGTTGGAGCAGGGGCTGCAATGAGAGTCCCTACGCCAAGTTATATTCTCTATCAAACGCTCGCAGATATTCAGGGCGTCCTCTGTGACAAAGTGGCATTTACCGATGAGTGGCTATTGCCCGAATCCTTCACGGCACCGAACACATCGACTGGTGAGCCTGTCAGACTTGCAGTTGTTCCGAATCCCAACAGTCCGTCAGGAACGCTGCTCCCACCAGAGCAACTTCTCGACCTTGCGGAACAACTACCATGTCCGCTTGTGGTCGATGAGGCTTACGGTGATTTTAGTGAAAGCAACTGTCTTGATCTGGTCGAGCAAAGTGACCGAGTCATTGTGACACGATCGATGAGCAAGTCCTATGCGTTGGCAGGAATCCGTTTTGGATTCGCTGTCGCTCAGCCCGCCGTTATCGAACAACTCGCAAAAGTAAAAGACTCATATAATTGCGATGCCATAGCAATTGCAGCGGCGACGGCAGCAATTGCTGATCAGGATTGGTTGAGAAAAAATCAGAGTTCAATTAGGGCGACACGAGCACGGTTAGTCACCCAACTTCGGCGATTCGGTTTTTCGGTGGTTGATAGTCAGGCGAATTTTGTCTGGTGCACCCACTCGGAGTCTTCACATAAAGAGGTCTACGAGTCTCTCAGGAAGAGATCAATTCTGATCCGCTTTATGGTTTACAGTGGATGGGGTGATGGCTTGAGAATTACAGTGGGTACTGATGCGGAGATAGACGTACTGCTCGGTGCCATAGAGAGCATCATGCAAGAAAAAAATAGTAAGGAGTGATACACGTGGGACGAACTGCCACAGTTGCGAGAGAAACGACTGAGACAAAGATTGCGTTAGGTATTGATATTGATGGCACAGGCCAAGCCACAGTTCATACCGGCATTGGTTTTTTTGATCACATGCTGACTTTGCTGGCAGGTCACTCGCTCTTCGATTTGTCTATTCAATGCGAGGGAGACGTTCATGTCGATGGACATCACACCGTTGAGGACGTTGGGCGGGCATTAGGTGTTGCGGTCAAGGATTGTCTTGGTGATCGCCGTGGCATTCGCCGCTATGGGCATTCGATCCTGCCCATGGATGAATCACTCGTGACCGCCGCAGTTGACCTTGGTGGTCGGGCAGCAACAGTACTTGCTGTTGAGTATCCTGTTCCGACTATTGGGGCGTTCGACGTTCAGCTTGTTGAAGTCTTTTGGGAAAGCTTCGCTGCAACCGCCGGAGCGAATGTGCACGCCGTGCTTCATCATGGGAGCAATGCGCATCACATCGCCGAGGCAGTTTTCAAAGCGACAGCTCGAAGCCTAAGGATGGCCGTAGAACAGGATTCTCGCCAGCTAGGCGTGCCGAGTACAAAAGGTGTTTTGACTGACGCATAAAACTGGGGTGGTGTGAAGAGCTTTTTCACGCCACCCCAGTTCGTTTGTCTTAAGGAGTTCAAGTACCAGCTCTTGGAATACTGGTTCTTAAACACTGCAAGGCGAGCTACTCGTTGACGAATGTCTCGAGGAAGCGAGCAAGGCTATGGAAGTCACAGCCCGGTTCGACGTACCGGACAACAGTCACGAGTGTCTTCGGGTCGACCAGCTCCTCGAAAGGAACGTAATTGAGGTCCAGTTGGCCAGAAACGCTTACCATGACGCCATTGAGGCCGCGTTCGGCAAGAGCACGGTACCCGCCAACACCCAGTTGGCTACCGAGCATGACGTCAAATGCATGCGGTTTTGAACACCGGGCTTCATAGCCAAGTTGCAGTCCGACAACCTTCCGGCTGCGTCCAGTTTGCCGCTCGTATTCATCACCTACGAGTTTGGCAAACATCTTGCCGAGTTGAATCTGAGAAATCGTTATGTGGCCATGGTCGTCTCGTGGGACACCTTCGAGCTGTTTACTTGGGAGGAATTCAGCTAATCCTTCTGCAAGGACAATGACGCCGTACTCTTTCCCTTCTTTTTCTTCCCGTACTCGCATTGTTTTGACAATCCGGCCGACAACCTCATCCACATTCATGGCATGTTTCGTGCTGGTGTTACCGTCTGCGTCAGTGATGGTTTCATCCTCACGATACTTGCCGTGGATGTCTTCAACACTAATAACAAGACTGGCTTCTCCAGAAATCGCAGCGCCATAGGCCAGCCAGCCAGCACTTCGCCCCATTGATTCACAGATAAAATACGATCTTCCGGCATCAGCGTCATAAAGCAGATTACGGATTTCACCTCCAAGAAAATCAACAGCAGTAAAGTATCCAAACGTGAAGTCGATACCCATGTAGTCATTATCAATTGTCTTTGGCAAGTGAACGACGGGTATTCGTGGGGCATCAGCCGGAAGCCTGTCTTGATACAACTTGAACTTGTTCGCTGTTTTCAGGGTGTCGTCTCCACCGATGGAGATCAATGCTTCAACGCCGAGTGAGAGAAGGCCTTCGTACGTGTTCTTGAGAGGCTTGACACGTTCTTCATCATCAAAATGTGCAGGATCAGAAATATGTTTTCCGGGGTTTGTTCTGGCGGTGCCAAGCATGATTCCCTGACCAGATCGAGTCCGTTTCAAAAACTCAGGGGTGACATTGATGTAGTCCTTGCCCTCAACGAGTGGCTTGTCAGAGGAAAAATCAGCCAGCGATGAGTAGCCATGCTTCATTCCCACGACTTCGGTGTCGTTTCGCATGAATGAGGTGGCGGCTGTAGAAATAACAGCATTGGCACCGGGTGCTGGACCGCCTGCGAATAATATGGCGACGCGATGAAAATGATGAGCTGCTTTTGGTGGGCGTGAGAGAGACTCGGCCATGAGCTTGGGGGCTCCGTGGGGAAGGGGAGGGGGATGTCATATGCTTGGCAGAAATCTATCAAGCATTGGGCTGCTTTTACAGGGGGGGCGTTGCAATCAGAACGAATTGCGTGTCGAAGCAAAGGCGCAACGAAGAATGCGTCATGAAACGCTGGGCAAACGATCAGTCTGCAAGGAGCCGTTCGACGAACTTCGTATCAATGGTTGCTTCGTGAAAAGCGGAGTGTGAGAGAAGGTCTAGGTGCAGCGGCACTGTTGTAGCGATGCCCTTTACCTGAAGCTCGCGTAGGGCTCGGGTCATAGTTTCAATGGCTGCTTCACGAGTTGGCTGGTGCACGATGAGCTTGCCAATAAGTGAATCATAATAAGGTGGAACAACATACCCGGCGGTCACATGGGAATCAAAGCGAACGCCATAACCACCGGGGGCGATAATTTGCTCAATCTTGCCAGGGCACGGCCTGAAGTTGGCGGATGGGTCTTCTGCATTAATGCGACATTCAATTGCGTGACCACGAGGCACAATGTCTTCTTGCTTGAGCGAAAGCTTTTCGCCTGCTGCTACAAGAATCTGTTGCTTGAGCAGATCAATACCTGTGACCATTTCTGAAACCGGATGCTCGACCTGAATGCGAGCATTCACCTCAATAAAGTAGAAATTGTTATCTTTATCGACAATGAATTCGACAGTCCCAGCGGAGTAATATCCGGCAGCCTTTGCCAAACGAACTGCAGCGGCCGTCATGGCTTCTCGGGTCTCTTGTGGCAGTCGAGGAGAGGGGCTTTCTTCAATGAGTTTCTGGTGACGTCGTTGTGTTGAGCAATCACGCTCCCAGAGATGAAGCATCGTGCCGTGTTGATCGCCGAGCACCTGAATTTCAACATGCCTTGGTTTTTCAACATATTTCTCGATGTAGATGCCGGCATTTCCAAAAGCTGCTTCAGCTTCTGCAGAGGCTTGCTGCCATGCCGTTGAGAGGGCGAGGTCATTGGCGGCAACCCGCATGCCCTTGCCACCACCGCCTGCCGTCGCCTTGAGGAGAACAGGGAAACCGATTTCCTTAGCTACTTTCAGAGCTTCCTGTTCGCCAGAGAGCAGCCCTGGGCTGCCTGGTACAGTTGGGACGTTTGCTTCCCGAGCAAGAGATCGAGCTGAGTTTTTGTCACCGACTCGTTCCATCGATTCTGGAGTTGGGCCAATGAAACCAATATCACATGACCGACAAACTTCTGCGAAGTGAGCGTTTTCTGAAAGAAATCCATAGCCCGGGTGAATAGCTTGGACGTTGCCAATCTCGGCAGCACTAATCACACGATCAATTCTCAGGTAACTGTCGGCAGCTTTTGCTGGGCCAATACAGATGGCCTCATCGGCAAGATTAAGATACGGTGCGTCACGATCAGCTTCGCTGTAGACGGCAACGGTCTCAATGCCAAGTTCTCGACAGGCACGAATGACACGAAGTGCAATCTCGCCACGATTTGCGATCAGGATTCGATTGAACATGGTTTCCCTGAATGTTGAATTATCGAGCCAAGAAACAGTGGCTCACGAAAGCTATGCTGATAATCCTTGCGACGCGTCAAAAGGACCCATCATAAGAAGAATCTGTTTTAAGCACCTGGGTCGACTTTGATGAGTGGCTGGCCAAACTCGACAGGCGCACCGTTTTCAACGAGTATGGACACGATTTGTCCAGAAACACCTGCCGGGATCTCATTGAAAACCTTCATGGCTTCTACAATGCAGACTGTTTTCTCAGGTCCAATACGGTCACCAACCTTTGCGAATGGGGGTGAGTCTGGACTTGATGCTAAGTAAAACGTTCCAACCATTGGGCTTTTGACCACAATCATACGAGCCTCTTCAGCCGATTGAGCCGGAGCAGCAGGCTGAGCAGGGGCGGCTGGAGCAACTGGTGGAGCAACTGCGGGTGCCGAGTACGATGCGACTTCACCGCCTCTCTTGATTCTCACAGCGCTATCTGCATGCTTCAGATCGATCTCAGTGAGATCGTTCTCCTGCATCAGCGAAATAAGTTTGCGAATTTTGCGAACATCGAAGACGTCGAATGATTGTTGGGACCCACTCATGGTGTCCATTTCTCCTCAGGAGGCCGGAGGTTAGTAAAAGTATTTGTTCTGACTAGAAAATGTATCGGCAAACAAGGAAACCCAATTCGACCGAAATGTACAGAAAACGGGCCATAATCGGGCCAAAGGTAGCCATTTTGGCCCGTTTTCGTCAAGTTGGGAGCAAATCCCTCGTCTCTTATGCACTGATTTCTCTTGTTTTCGGAAGGGGCCTTCATGGCAGATCGCTCTGGAAATTCATGCCACCAAATACCGAAAGGCCTCCCGAAGTTGCCGGTTCGGATCAGGGAATCCAGTAAATTTGACTACGGTCGTGTGGTTCTCGTGGCAGGAAGCCGAGGAATGGCTGGAGCCGCCGCGCTTTCTTCGATGGCGGCGCTCAGAGGTGGCGCTGGGCTTGTCGAGGCAATCGTTCCAGAGTCGATTCAGGCAACCGTTGCTGGATTTGACCCGTGCGTGATGACGCACGGTCTTCCAGAAGATGCTGCTGGGCGGTTCTCATTGTCAGCATTATCGGCAATACATGACCGTTGCCAGAAAGCGGACGTGGTCGCTCTTGGTCCAGGGCTTGGTCGTAGTGACGATCTTGTAAAGATTGTTCATGATCTTTGGCAGACGCTACCAAGGCCGGCGGTTGTTGACGCAGACGCATTGTGGGCACTTGCCCAAGATGCGGAGTGGCAAAAATTTGAACATGCTGGGGCGAGGGTCCTTACGCCTCATGCCGGTGAGCTTGTACGTCTTCTCGGTTCCAGCCCTTCGCGAGAAAAGAAACAGGAACGAAAAGAGTTAGAGGCGGCAGCGTCACGTCTCGCCAGAGCGACAAAGTCAGTATTTGTCTTCAAAGGACCAGCTTCTCTGGTAACAGATGGCACGACAAATGTACACAACGAAACGGGTAACCCTGGTATGGCGACTGCTGGGACGGGTGACGTTCTTACGGGTGTTCTTGCTGCCCTGCTTGCCCAACGACTCGGTGCATTCGATGCTGCCCGGCTTGGTACATGGATTCATGGGGCCGCAGGTGACATAGTAGCAAAAGACCTTACTGAATATTCAATGCACGCTGGCGCTATCGTGGAGGCGTTGCATCGAGCTTTTCTTACCGTGCAGAAAAAAGGCGTTTCGTTTTTTCGATAAATGGTGATTATTCCGACAGGAAAAAATGGAATGCAGTTCGAGGCCAACGCGAATACGTACCGCAGCTAGTGTGCCACGCTGTGAGTACATTCGAGTTCCGACCCTCGTAGCGTATTTTTATGGTGAATTGGGTTATGTAGTTCGAGAAACGTTTTTAGCTTCACAAATTCTTAGCCGCACTAGGGCCCCGCCCGTTTTGGGGGTATGCTATAGCTTCTGGCTTGACAAGTTTAGGAAAATTGAAATGGCACTCAAGAAAATATTTTGTCCATGTTGCAGTCAGAGCTTTTATGGCTCTGATCAGGTTGGTGCTGTCATTTCATGTAGCAATTGCGGTCGAGCACTTGAAATAAAAGATGGTACGGTCAAAGAGCATGTGCCGGGAATGAAAGGAGGGGCGGCGCAAACAGTCGTCGAGCAATCCTTAAATAGCCAGCCGCAGCAATCACCGGTAACGAGCTATCATTCGTCTCCTGAGAGTGCCGTTTCTTCCGACGCACCGGTACAGCCTCCAGAACTTGATATACCAAATTCCTCGACTCACTCTGTTTTTGATGTGGCCGCTCTGCAGACTGTGATCTGGAAAGTGATCCTGCCAGCTGGTCTCGCTTGTGCTTTTGTTGCCACAGTTCTCATGGTTGCCCGGCAAACATTGAAAAAGAATTCAATACCTCGGCCAACAATTAATCTGTCGCCCCATTCACCAGTGAGCGTTGTGCGAACACAGCCACGACAATTATCAGCACAAAATCAGTCGTCACCACAAAAGCAGACACCAGATTCAAGCGAGAGACCGACTTCACCACCAACAGAGTCTAATACTACTGGTGATCGTGTTATGCAGGCAATACAGTCAGTTGCAGTGGTGGCAGATAATGATGGACATGGTTCCGGTTTCGTAGCGAGTGATAATATGCTTGTGACGAACTATCACGTGATTGAAAAATCAAAGATCGAAGATGTACGGATAATATTTCCGGACTACCAGCCCCTTGAGGGCCAATCGCTTCCAGTAAAACTGGTTGAATTTGATCACGTGAATGACCTGGCGCTGCTTTCTTTTAATGCAGATGTTCCGCCTCTTACGGTAAAACCTTCGTATGTCTACAAGAAAGGCCAACCGGTTACTGCGATTGGTTCACCCGGTACTGGCGGAAGTGACACGCTTGTCAACTTTGTAACTGATGGTCGTCTTGGGCCGCCGGCAACAGAGCATCGCTGGTGGAGCCTTAGTATGCCCATCAATGGTGGGAACTCAGGAGGTCCTGTTCTTGACTCAAAAACAGGAGAGGTGATTGCAGTTGTGGTGGCGACGTACAGAGAAACCCAATCCCAAGGCCTAGCTGTATCGCACGAAGTACTGCTTGAACTCCTACAGTCTGGGGAAAAGAGTGACCAAAGTTCTGTACAGAAAACGAAGCTTGAGCATCGTATTCGCTGCTGTCTGCATGAACTAGTCAAAATTTTGTCCCTAGAGCAAATCACTTTCAACATGTCATGTCGCGTTGCGGTAGATGACGAAGACGGTACCCCGGAATCAAGGCTTCGTGCATTTAATCAATTCAAGAGCGAGGTAACTTCGAAATTGGGTGAAGAATATGCGATTTTTGAAACCGAGCTCGCTGAAGAGGTTCACTTGCTTCAGCAGCAGAGTGAATCACAAGCAGCTGCGAGAGGTCTCAAGAAGCTGCACGACGCCATAGATGATCACGCATCCCAACTTCGCAAATCAGTTGGGCTATCTTCTGTAGAGCAGTATCTCAAAGATTTTCGTGCTTCACTCGAGCACGCTTGGGATTTGGCTGATGCGTCAGCTGAGATGCTCGGCATTGATATAGAAAACCCGAGAGACAACGGCTAAAAAGGCTGGCATTCAAACAGAAGGGGGCGAGTTGCATGTCTGAGGGCATAACATTGTTTGGAAAAAGGCGATTTGCTTTGAGGCGATATGGAGCTGTTTTTCTGATGACCACGCTCGCTCTTTGCGGCTGTGGAAAGCCTGAAAAGCAAAACCTGCCATCTGAGTTGA
>WLWF01000214.1_pt1 | contig 57120 bp, 78 predicted proteins | sample 6718331 | NCBI WGS metagenome assembly WLWF01 (sample SAMN12718692, study PRJNA515312) | sponge metagenome | isolation source: marine sponge | host: Mycale hentscheli | place: New Zealand: South Island, Marlborough, Capsize Point | collected 2003-05-01 | reverse complement strand
ATTCTTTGAGCCATCTTTATTATATAGCCACCGATTGCCACTTACTGACAAATAAGTGCATGGAGGATGGGCAACCATTAAATCATATTTGCGACTGTTCGCCTCCTCTAAAGCATCGCCTTGAATGTGCCACTCTTCATGACCACCACTACAAGGAATTAAGTCACAAGAGTATGCCTCATGACCTAATTTTCTAAACTGTTTTGTTATTGCTTGACTTTCCTCACAAGCTACAAGTACCTTCATTAATCTACGTTTATTTTTTCTAGCATTAGATCTAAATTCGTGAATGGATTAGTATTTGGATAAGCAAATAACCACTCCTCAATTTTTTGATATATTTCATCTTGGTCATCAGGCTCGTCTAAGGTGTCGATAAAATAAACTTCCTCAGACTCTAATCTCCCGCCCGTAAGGGTCGCATGGTATTGATAAACTTTGCCTTCAATTTTAACTTCTAAATTGATATACACTACATTTGCATAGGCTTCTTTAAATTCTACTTTCATTGTATTATATTTTTAATTACTCTTGTGTTTAATGTGCCATACTGCGCCTCCTTTTTAATAAGAAACGATATGTCGCTAAATGTAGCGGTTCTATCTCTCTGCTTTCGCAAAGCATTTTCTATCAATTTAATTTCGTTGTTCATAATTTATATATTTAAATTCCACGTCCGAAGATACTCGGTATTAAGTATCGTTTGACCTTTACTCACTGCCTCGTCTATGATATCTTGATAATCTTTCATAATCCCGCAGTCTCCCCACCTCTTAAATGAAGTAGGTATGCTCGTTCTAAATCCTTTAACAGAATAATTATAAGGAGTTCCAATCATTACTCCTTTTTTCTCGTCTTTCTTCATTAATGCTATGGTTTTCAATTCTTCCATTAATAGATCTAAAGATGTTGTCCACTCATATTTTTCATCCCACAAAGATTTTTTGTCTATGCTTTTGTAAAGGTTTGTTATTCCAAAACGAAAGTTTGTTATTTTTAATTCCCCACCATAAGAGTCATCCCAAACATTCCCGACTTTTTTACCATCGAAATAAACGTCCCATTCATAAGAGGGGGCATCATGTCCCCTTGATTCCTTTATGTTTTTTGCAACTGCGCGTTTTAAAAATTCTTGCTTTGTCATTATATTAGTTTTAAATTAAATTCACTTGCTACATAATTAATATGTTTTGAGGTTGTCGGGCTTGAACTCATTCCGTTTACTCTCCATGAAACTTTTTTAAGTTCCGTTCCTACGATCTCAGCTACTAAAGTATCGTAAGAATAAACTCCACTCCCGATAACTTTTAAATTTTGCTTGTACCTTTTTAATTCTCTTCTCATAATATTTTATTTAAATTAATACTTTCTTTTACCACCAAAACCCCGCACAAGGCGAGGCAATGGCTTGAAAAAAAGCAACTAACGATATTGTTTAAGAACATCAAAAATTTGTTGATAGGATGCGTTCTCTCTTGCGTTTTCGTACCCACTAAAATCATTGAACCAAATTGATATTGTATTGGTTTTCAATTTCTTTTAATTCTCTCTTTTTGCAATTTGTTTTTATTGAAGAATTAAGTTTTATATTATTTTCTTTGCAATAAGAATATAAATTTAAGTTCCAATTTGCGCTTATCTTGTTGAATTCAGTTAAAATGCTTTTTGCCTCCTGTTCGTGTTGTTTTCCGTATCCGTACTGAAAAGGCATTAAAAAGGTTTCTTCTGTTTCTGTTCCATGGTCTAAAGTTATCGTACCCGCAAAATAACTGTTTCCGTTTACTTTGTCGAACCAAGATTTTGTTTGTATGTCAATTGATTTCATTTTGTTAGTGTTTAATTAAACGATTTTTGATGTTCATTTACTAATTCAGACCCCCTGAATATTGTATATTAGCCGAGAAATCTTGCTTTGCTACCGCTTCGATAATATGCCCTTTTAATATGTTTCTGTCCGTTTCATTTAAGTAACTAAAATCTCTGTCATAAATGCTTTGAAAATCATCATCTGATTCAATAGGTCTTACCTCTATATCATGAATTCCCTCGGCGAAGTCCACACAGACTTGATATTTTTTTGAATTATAATCAGCCTCAAAATTTAAATAAATTGTATTCACGAATGTTTCTTTGTATGTTATCATTTTGTTTTTTGTTTAATTAAAAATCTATCTCTGTTGTGATTTCTTCCCCTACAATATACACGAGCATATTAACAAGGCTTTCCGCGTTGTCGTAGCTTCTCACGGCATCAGCTCCGAACATTTCGCGCTCGTAGTCTTGAACAAAATTGATTGCTTCAAATACTGAAACATCATGTTTTTTTAGCCACTGTTCCCCCTGATGATATCCAATGATGTAGTAGTCTTCATTAAATGCTTTTTGATGTAGTTCGTGCCCGTCATAAATTTCATGAATATCACTTCCCAAGTCTTTGATAAAATCTTCCATGTAAATTTTTAACTCTTCTTTAATTGAATTTCTCATTTTGTTAGTTTTTAGTTTGCGTTTCGTTTTCAAATCTTTTGCAAGATACATTAAAACTTTTTTAAAATCCTAATTTATTTGTAAGTTTTTTTAAAATCCTAGTCCTGGCGCGGGTTCCCGAGCGATATTTTTTTTCCTTTGTTTGTTTATTTGCCTGGGGTTGGGGGTATAAAAGGGAAGGTTTAAACGTGTAAAGGGTTTAATACTTCTTTTGATCCCTTGAATTTTTGCAGCTTGAACAGTTCCAACGGCTAGAGGACCGCAAAAAAATAACCGCGTAAAACGGGGACGGGGGGCGAAACGGGGACGGGGTGCGCGGGGGTGCCTAGGCAAAAAGTCAAAAAAATCCGAGGAAATTTTTTAAAAGTTACCCCCCACCCATTTTTAAATATCAACTTTTTTTTGGGGGCAGCATTGCGTATAATAGTATATTATATAATACTCCCGTGTATCTAATATTTTTGTATCTTTGCCTATGGATTGGCAGGTAGAATTTCACAACAGATTAAACGTAGGGTTTACATTAGGTTGGGCTTATTATTCTAGGGATGTTGATCATGACTGGTCTGAAATAAATATATATATTGGACTTATAGGAATAACTTTAAAATATTAATTATGAAAGATTACGTAGACGGATTGTATGTAAAAGATGGTAGACTTCAAAACTCTAGACCTAATTCAATCTCAGGAATTGAACAAGCTGCTCAATTAAGAAAAATGGTTAAGTACAACGATAAAGTTGATATGATAGCTGATGGAATCGCAAGAGCTGAATACAGAAAAATGTTTTAAATATATATTAAAACTTAAATTAACCGCTTTATTAGCGGTTTTTTTATGCAATAAATTTAAGTATAATCAATAAATGTTTGTCAATTGTTTGCAATTCAACCCAGTTAATATAATTTTTAAATCACATAAAGCATCAAAATGTTGATTATCTACATTCTCATGTAGATTTTATGTTGATTTTTTTTAGCTAAGTTATTGATTGATAATAGCAAATGTTGAAATGTTGATTTTTTACTTAGAAATAAGAAAATTAAAAATAATAAAATAGGTAATCTCTTATATAAGAAAATAAGTTTTGCTTTTTTATACATTTTTCTACATTTCTACATAAGCTTTTAATGTCTTTTAATATTTTTTATTACCTTTGTTGTAATCAAATTTAATTTAAAATGAATCAATCTGGAGGATACTCACCAAAAGATCTGCACTTCGCGGACAAGGCACAAAAGAAATTACTTAATGGAATAACTAAGATGGCGAATGCTGTCAAGAGCACTCTAGGTCCGATGGGTCAGACTGTTCTTATAGAATCTCCAGAACACACTAATGGACTTACTGTTACTAAGGATGGGGTTACAGTTTCTAGGAGTATAAATTTACTAGACCCTGTTGAAAATCTTGCGGTACAGATGATGCGTCAGGCTGCTAACAATACTGCTAGTAGTGCTGGTGATGGAACTACAACTGCTATTGTATTAGCTGAGGCCCTTTCTTATTATGGGTTTAGTCATATAGGTGATGATCAGAATAGAACAGAAGTTTTAAGGGAGATGTCTAATATCTCTAATGATATAATAAAAATATTAAAGAAGCAATCTCAGCCTGTAACAAATAAAAGGTTATTGGATGTTGCTACTATTTCTGCTAACAATGATAAGGAAGTGGGGAAGATAATATCGGACACCTATAAGAGTGTTGGAAATAATGGGGTTGTTACTGTAGAGAAATCTCAGGGATCTGAGACTACATTTGAAACCACAAATGGAATTAAGGTTGATCGCGGATTAGGTTCTCCTTTATTTATTAACGACCATAAAAAAGATGAGTGTGTGTTGGAGGACTGTTATATATTAGTATCAGATTCTGATATAAATAATATATTAGATATAGAGACAGTGCTTAGGCCCATCATCGCAGAGAAGAAAAAACTATTAATAATTGCGCCATGTTCTACTAATGTAGTAAACACACTTGCGGCTAATGTTCAGAAGAACGATCTTCAACTATGTCAAATAGTCCCTCCACAGTTTGGCTGGAAGAAGGAAGAGCTTCTAAATGATATAGCTTTAAGTGTAGGCGCAAATTATTTTTCTGCTTCTACCGGAGATGATCTTAGTATAATTGAAATGAGTGATTTGGGTAAAGCTTCAAAAGTTATTATAGGTAGAGATTCTACATTAATAATCAGAGACAGCGATCACGTTAATGATTCTGATATAAACGATAGGATATCTCAACTAAAAGATTCTCATAAGATAGCAAAGACAAAAGAAGATGGTGAGTTTATTCTTTCTCGAATAGCTTCACTTGCTGGAGGAATAGGAACTATAAGTGTTGGTGGTCAAACTGATCTTGAGCAAAAGGAATTATATGATAGAGTTGACGATGCCGTTTGCGCAGTACGTTCTGCTTTGGAGCAGGGGATTTTACCAGGTGGTGGAGTTGCTTTAGCCAATGCCGCTTTAGCTTTAGATCCTAATAAATATAATAGCGATTCTCAAAAAACAGCTTTAAATATATTAAGAGAGGCTCTTGTTACTCCCATCAAACAAATACACGAAAATGCAGGACGAGACCTCAACTTTAAAGAATTTAAAGATCTACACTCTGGGCATGGTCAAAATATTAAGACAGGTCAGTTTGGAAATATGATAAAGATGGGTGTTATTGATCCTATGAAAGTAACGAGCTCAGCTTTACAGAATGCAGTTTCGGTAGCTACAACTATACTTTCTACTAACGCTATTGTAACTATGGCTAGAACTTTTGAAGCAAAATAAATATTATGGGAATACAAGAGATAATAACTGTAATTGTTGTATGGGAATTTTTCAAATATGTATTTAAAAAAATACCTTGAAGAGGTTTCTTAAAAGCTTAGTAAAAAATCGAAGGCTTACGCCTTTGGAGAGGATGGCTAATAGGATTGCTTATTCTGGAGCTGTCTTTATAATGATATCACCTTATTTACTTCCGGATCCTATAGGAGCAATAACTTATGTAATAGGTGGAATATTGTCAATACCTCAGTGCTATTTAGCAAAACAATGGAATATTGTTATAGTAAATTTAAACGTTGTGTTTGGTTATTTAGTATATTTATACTCATGAAAAAAGATCAAATAGTTGAGTTAGTTAAAAAAAAATTAGACTCTAGAAGTAAGCTAGGAATAGGTAAATATAACACTACTTTATTTGATAGCCCCGATGGCTTTTATGTATTTTTAAATCATTTACAGGAGGAGCTATTCGATGCTTCTCTTTACATAGAAAAACTTAAGCAAATTAATTCTTCAGGGTATTCAGACAATAAAAGTATTAACGATATAAAAGTAAATCCTGAAGTATTATCAGTCAGAAAACCTTTAGACGCTCAAGGAAGTTGGAATTGTCTTTCATGCGGTAGATTGCACTCTAGCTATCTATCTGATTGTCAGGTATGTGGAAAAAAATAAAATTTAATTTATGAAGCCAATAGGAAAAAATATAGTTATTAAGAGTATAGAGGAAGAAATAGTTACTGAAAGTGGACTACTACTTAGCGCGGATGATGCTAGTAATCTGAGATATAAAAAAGGATTGGTTGTAAAACCAGGGACTGATGTAAACGTTATAAAAGAAAACGACTCTATATATTACGACAAAAGATCTGGTTATACCATGCTGATTGACGGAACAGCATATACCATCATATCAGAGAATGATATTGTAGTGGTATTATAATTGATTATTTCTTTTGCTAGCTCTCATTTTTCTAAGGTCTTTATTCATTTGAATAATAAAATTTTTATACACCTTGCTTTTAAAACTAACGTTCTTATAGAAAATAGGGTTATTCATTAGCGACTCAGGTATTTCTTCTCCGCTTAATTTTTTATAGATAGAATTAACGACTCGTTTTGTTTTGTAGGATACTTCGTAAAGAGCCTTACTTCCTCTTTTTCCGTTTCCTTGTCTCCAAGGTTCTATCCATTCTTCGTCTATAAGTTTTTTTAGTCTGCCTTTATTCCAACTTAGAAGCTCATTGAATTCATTATATTTTTCATGTCCGAATATTTCTTCGTCATGTAAAAATAAAAGCATATCTAATTCTCCGCTTGTTAGCTTGTATTTCTCTTGAACCCAAAACTTAATAACTCTCCAGTATTTTAAATAATTGGTTATCATGGGCCTAGCCAAAGCCCTTTCCTCTGTCTGCCTATTCATTTGATTAAATTTTATTCATTACCTTTGCTGTAAAGATACAAATTATGAAAGGAACTGCACAGAACCCGTCAAATGAATTATCTAGTCAAGAGTTAAAAAAACAAATCACTGAGTTAAACATGAATCTAGCTCAATTGATTGAATACTTTGAAAAAGAAAAAAACAATGTTCGATATTATAAGAACACTAATCATTGGAATACAAGTATAACTTATTAAAAATAAAATGGCAAAACAAAAAAAATATCCAGTAGGACATCTTAAATACGGAAATCAAGATACCTTGACTAAAAAAGAATATGATAATATATCATTTAAAAATAAATCTATAGATAAAATAAAATCGAATTCACCTAAGAGAATTATAAGTAGTGACGGTGAATTTGGAACTATATTCCTAAGTAAGAAACCTAAAATAAAAGCTTAAATTATGCCAACAGTAAAATACAAATGCCCAAATAGCGGAACGATAAAGTCAAAAACATTTCCTTATAATGCAGTAGGAAAAGCTCAAGCTCAAGAATTTGCAAGTACTATGCAGGGTTCAGTTAAAAACAACCCTGGGTATGGAATGGAAAAGAAAATGAAGTCTAGCTATTAATGGCAAAGAGATCAAAAAAGAAAAGCAATAAAATTTGTCCATCAGGCATTGCTTGGGCTAAGCGTACTTTTGATAAGTACCCATCGGCCTATGCAAATATGGCTGCAAGCAAATATTGCAAAGACCCTAACTACGCTAAAAAAAGTAAGAAATGAGTAAGCTAAGTAAAAAACAAAGAAAGATTGCTAAAGCTGCATACCCTTTAAATAAAATTACTGGAGCAGATTTTAAAGCTTTAAAAAAGAAGAATGGGAGAGCTAAAAAAATGGCGTGATCAGAAGTGGGTTCGTATAGGAACTGACGGAAAGATTAAGGGTGCTTGTGGTACAAGTAAAAATAAAAAAAATCCCGACAGATGTCTTCCTTTAGCGAAAGCAAAACGTCTTAGTAAAAAAGCGTTAGCAGCAACAGCTAGAAAGAAAAAAGCTTCTGGGGGTAAAACTCAATTTATAAAAAACACTTCAACTGTAAGAAACGCATGAGCGCAATACCGACTGGAACAAAATTTCATGGAGTAGCACCTGTAGTAGACACTGTAGATAAAGGGTCTGCTCTTGTAGACACATTAAGAGAGGCGTATACTATAGATGATATAGCTTCTTATACATACACAGGAACAACAGCTACTTTAGAACCTGAGTTTATGACAGTAACTCCAGGTGGAGCTTCTACTATAACAACTAAAAAGAATATTATAGACCTTGATTGGGTAGGAAGCTCAGGAACTCATACATTAACTTTACCTTCAGCGGCAGAGATACCCTATCGTTTTTTAAGAATAGTAAATAATTCTACAGTAGTAGCTTCAGACAAAGTTGATATTGCCGCTCCTGTTGGCGAAACAATTGATGGAGCTGCAACTTATGAAATAAACAAACCATATAATGGGGTTGCTGTTTGGTCTGACGGATCAAACTGGATAGTGATTCAAGCAAAATCAACATAATGGCCGATAAAAGTAAAATGAAATGTAATGTCGTTACTAAAAGCGACAGAGCTGGAAAAAAGAAAATGGTTAAAGCTTGTTCGGGAGGAAAAGAAAAACTTATACATTTTGGGGCAAAAGGCTACGGCCATAATTATTCTGCTGCTGCTCGCAAGTCTTTTCGAGCTAGACATAAATGTTCAACGGCAACTTCAAAACTTACTGCTAGGTATTGGTCTTGTAAAAAATTATGGGCCGGAAAAGGAGGTTCAACCAAATCATCTCCTAAAAATATTAAAGGAAAATATTAGTATCTTTGTAGTCAACAAAAAGACACAAAGATGAAAAAGCAAGGTTACAATGCTCGTTTAGACGATTCTTTAGGAGCGAAGCACGGAAAAAAGTCTCAAAGCTATAAGGCTAGAAGAGATGAATCTAAAGGTATGATGAAATACTTTGGGGAGCATCCTTACTCTAGTGATAAAAATATGAGCTAGGAGATGGCTAAAGATAAAAATTTTATTCAAAAAGTTTTTCAAGGAGCTAAAAAAAGAGGCACTCTAGGGGATTGTACTGGAAAAAAATACGGAAGTAAAAGTTGCCCGGTAGGATCAAAAAAATATAATTTCGCTAAAACAATGCGAAAAATAAATAAGTCTAAATGATTAAAAACATTAAATGTACGTGGAATAAAATAATTTTATTCTTAACTTTTTCTTTATCTGAGTGCGAAGATGGTAAATGTAAATGTAAAAAATGAAGTCAAAAGGATTCGGAGATACTGTAGCTAAGTTTACTAGGGCCACTAAAATAGATAAGGTCGTGAAGACTGTTCTTCCTGGAGGCTGTGGATGTGACGATAGACGTGACACTTTAAATAGAATGTTTCCTTATAAAAAATAAATAATTATGGCATACCAAAAATTACAAGCTGGCAGAGCATGGTCGGTTTATCCTAGTGACAATACAAATATACCTGATATTAGTACGTCAGGACCTACAGGAACTACTGATGCAGTAGGGGCTGGGAGTTTACTTCTTATTGATAATAATAGAACTGGAACAGATACATCAGATCCAGCTACTCTATCCTTTACTTTAAGCGGTTTAAAGCCAGGGATGATAATAATCAACACTAGCACGGGTACTCAATCAGAGTTAGTTTCTGTCGTTAACGGAACTACATTACAAGTTAAAGATGCTATATTCGCGGCTCAACCAGCAGGATATTCTATTTACGGGGGTGTTCAAGGAGGTGCTGTTTTATATATAGGAGCTGGAGGAGATTTAAGAGTAACTACTGTAGGTGGTGATGATCTTACATTTGTAGGTGTAAATACCGGAACATTCTTTCCTGTTCAAGTTTTAAAAGTATGGGCTACAGGAGGAACTACAGCTACTAACATAGTTGCACTTTGGTAATTGGAATAATTATAAGTATATAATATGCCTAGTTTTATAGCGATAGCAAATTTTATTGGATTCAATCAACCTGAAGGTACTGCGCCCATCGGTATTAAAGATATAGTAACTGAATTAGGCTTACAAATGATCACGGAAGATGGAACGGGATTACCTAATGAAGACATGATAACAGAACAATAATAATAAAAATCACAAGAAAATAAAATGGCAGTAAAATTTTCACAATTCACAAACGCGACAGATGCGGCTACTATAGACAAGGTAGTGGGGTATAAGGTTGCTGGAGACTTAAATGTTCAAATACCTCCCTTAAATTTAGATACCACTTACGCTATGACTACAGCAGATGGTGTATCTCCTGTTTTAACTCTCACTGGAACTAAACCAGGGAGTACAGCAGCAAATAGTGCAATAAACTTTTCCGGTACAGGAGCGATAACTGTAACAGGAACGGCGTCAACAAATGATATAGTAATATCAGCACCCGGAGCAGTAGTTGAGAGCGGAACACCTACAATTGGAAATATTCCTTTATTTACAGGAGCTAACGCTATAGGAGATTCAATAGTTTCTGAGACAAGTTCGCTTAATTTTAATGTAACCGCAACTCTAGTTAGCAGCACGGCTACCGTACTTACATTTACAGATACTACAAATAATCCAACAAATATAACAGTCGGCGGAACACTTACTGTAGATAGCACCTCTGTTGGAGGGCCTGGCGTTGTTGTACTCAATGTTACTAATGTAAATAGCCAGGTTATAACTGCTACTGGAGCTAATGCTGGTATTGTTAGAAACGCATTAGATGGGAGTTATTCAAATATTCCTACTGTTTACAACAGCGTTTCGAGTCTTTCAATAGCTGGAACACTTAGCATGGCTACTAATAAAATCACAAACGTAGTTGATCCAACAGGCGCTCAAGATGCCGCAACAAAATCTTATGTAGATGCTTCAGGTGACACATACACATTAAACGCTGGCGCTCAAGCAGGATCTAGCGTGCCTTTAAATTTAGATGCGGCTGCAGGAACAGACTCTACTGTTAATATAACAGGAGGAACTGCAATTTCAGTAACGCAAACATCAGCTAATGAAATAACAATAGATAATGATGGAGCTACAACTTTCAATGGACTAGGCGGAGGATTAGCATTTTATGCCCAGGCAATTGGAGCAGCAACAAAACAGATAACTAGTGATGCAAATTTTGTTGTTGATTCATCATTAAATTTAGGACTTGGAACTAACGCTCCTCAATATAGCGTAGATATTCATGAGAATAGTAGTGATCCGACTTTAAACTTACGTGCGAATTCGAGCGTTAACGAGCTGCAATTTAGCGCTAGTCAAGTCTTAGGTAATCCTTCTGTTATTAATTCTACTACAACTGACTTAAATATTCAAGGAGGTGGCTCTAACATACTTACGTTAGGAGTTAATAATGATCCGGGATCTGCGATATTAGGTCAGTATGGACAAGGTAGCAAAACAGGTACAGCCGCATATAATTTAGCGGTAAATAATGTCGGAAAAATAATAGAGGTTGCTGCTGGAGGTTCACTACAAACTCAGACAGTTTCAGCTGGAGGAAGCGTCGGTGTTATATTAGACACTTTATATATTTTAACTTCTCCGAGTTCAGTTTTCTTAGACCTACCTAGTAGCCCAAGTGACGGAGATTCTTTTAGTATCGCTAATCAGGGTGTGGCTTCTGGAGGAAATGTTAGTAATGTAATTCAGTTAGCCCCTTCAAACGAACCTATAATGGGCTCTTCATCTAACCTTACAATAAATAATGCTAATGCTTCGTTTGATCTTGTTTATAGTTCAGGAACTAATGGATGGACAATAGTTGGAGCGTCTTAATAAATAAATAAAAGTATATGAGCAATTTTACAGATTTTTTTCCTGCAGGTGGAGGCGGAGGAGGAGTAAGCTATGATCCAATTTCTTTAGAAAGAAGAATAGTAAACCCATTACAGTTTTATTTAAAAACAGGATTATATATCAATAATAATTCAACAAGTTCTACTTTTTGGAATTCCTATAATTTATTATGGGATTCAGTTGCTGTAACTAGCTCAGCTTCTTATTTTACAATTAAAGATGTTCCATCTGCTCCTAATGGTGGTAGATTACATCATGTAATCGGTCCGTGCAGCGCAAGCGCAACCCAAAGCACTTTATTTAGAATAACATTAGATGGAACAGAATATGTAATTGAAGGAACAGGTCCACTTGCAACCTTTCAGAGATTTGTTTTAGGAGGTATTCCTAATCTTAAACCCGCAGATTTTTCAAGTACAGGATACGCATCTTGGTTTCAGCCTGGTAATGATAATCAAAGTTACATGAACGCAGCTGAAATCTCAACAGGAGGTTTTATAAAACCCGCACAAACTAATGGGTTTAATATGGTTCCTCTTGATATTAATTTGTTTAATGGAATTAACTTTAAAGAAAGCTTAAAAATAGAAGTTCAAGGAGGAACGTACAGTGGAAGTCAATATTTTAATTCTGCAGGAGCGGCAGTTCAAATATATTAAAAAAAAGCAATGTCATATACAATATTAAATTTAACAGAACCTAGTAGAACAACTCCTATTGAAGGAGATTATGTTCAGTATAATTATAGTAATGGTGGTATATCTAAACAAGTTTATCACGAACCTGAGGTTGTAGATAATGAAGCTATAGCTATTGAAGAAGCTAGAAATTGGAGAAACACCGAGTTAATAAAAACAGATTATATTATACCTTTAACAGATCATCCAGATCATACAGCTACATTAGCGTATAGAATAGCTTTAAGAGACTGGCCGAGTACATCTGATTTTCCAACAATAAAGCCAACTTTATAAAGTAAACATAAATGAATTTAACTGATTTGAAAATATATATAATAAACGCATCTACATTAGCTATATCAATGTCTCAAATTGATATACTATTAAAAGTAATTCTTTTGTCAGTATCTATAGGATATACTGTACATAAATGGTATTTAATGGGTAAAAACAAATAAAAATATATGAGCAATTTTACAGATTTTTTTCCTAGTAGCGGTGGGGCTGGAGGTGTCAACTCGTATTCTGTCTTTAGTGTTAGTGATGGAACATCTGGTCTTCCTGTAACCGAAGGCTATAATTCTAGTACTGGAATATACGAACACCCGGTTGGTGGAGTATATCTTCAGACGGGATTTACTGCAGTACAGGGAACTGATTATCCAAACGCAACAGTACAGGATATTAGAAACAACACGGAGCTTATTCGTGAGGTTGCCGCAAGTAGCGGTGGCATTAACACCTCTCCTAATGGTATAGGTATTACCAACTTGAGAGCACGAAGCTTGTGGAACCCAGACAATCAGACATTGTATGTTAATGATTTTCAAGCTTCAGACGGCAGAGTTCCGTTTCCTTTGTTTCCGATACTGAGAAACGCAAACGGCACATGGACTTCACAGTCGACTATACAAATACCTATTATTAATGGAGCAACTATAATAGCTCTTGGATACAATTCAAATAACGGTGTTTATGTAGGATTCTTTAGGGTAGCAGACACTCAGTTTCAAGCTCAATACTCTACTGATTTAGTAACATGGACTAGTTATGCAGTTAACTACCCTTGGCAAAATAATTCTGGTGGTTTAAGTTTCAGCAGAACAGGAAGCGGTGTGAATCAGAGAATGCCAACAATTTGGAACGATGGAGACTCCATGAATCTTAGGATGATAACTTCTGGAGGTACATCGATTTATGTGAGATTAGATTGTTCATTTAGTCAAACTGCTGCTATACCAGCTTCAAACTTCTCTTACGCTGAACGACAACCTAACAGAGTTATAGCTCCGTTTGTAAACTTTGGAACCCCTACTTTCTTCGGTGGAAGTGCAGGAAGTGAGAAGTCAGGGGGTGTGCCATTTGCTTACGACGGAACTAACTGGTATACCGTTAGAAACATAAATGGAAGCGGTGGAGTTATACAGCGAAGTTCAGTATTTGGAACGGCTTCTAGTTATGTAGACTACATAACCGACAATACAGCTGGACTAATTATATCGTCTTTGCAGGCTATATCAACTACAGAACTTGTAGGGGTAGCTCAGCCAGGAAGTGGTGCTCCTTTTGGTCTTTTAAAATTTAGTACAACTGCTTCAAATATTATTGGAGATGGTGCAGCTAGAACATTTACTCCAACAGGAGCTGGATTAAATGCAGCATTAACACAAACTGTATTTTTACAAATAGGATAATATGACACAAAGAAACGTAGATAGGTATCTCCAAGGGGAGCTAACAGAAGATAATGCAAGAGAATGGAGAAATTCAGAGCTCGATAGAACAGACCCTATTGTTGCTATAAACGATCACTCAAATAGAACTGAGTTTTTAGCGTATAGAGCAGCATTAAGGGATTGGCCAGCTACAACAGATTTCCCTGAAACTAGGCCAACAATTTAAAATAATGAATTTACCTAAGAACGGAGTAGCAAAAGAACTTCGCCATTACGTAGGAAGCTTATTCATATTCTTACTTGTAATGGCAATCATATTTATATTAATGCAATATCCTGTTTTAGACACAAATAAGGAGGTTGTAATGATGCTCATTGGAACTATTTCAGCTAGTATTGGTATTGTTGTTAGCACAATTACAGGAGCTAAACCTGATGATGTTAATGCTTTAAGATCTAGCTTAGAAAAAAAGGAGCATCAAATTGAGTTGTTGGTTGCTGCAAAAGATAACCTCGAAAATATGGTGATCGAACTACAAAAACAGATGCTTGAAAATCAAGATAATGTTATGGATAAGATAATACTAAAAGCTGCATTAGACTTTGACGATAGAGATTCTGCGAATAAAACTTTAAAGGATAAAAAATGAAGTTAAAGTATTTTACAGATAAAGAAGACTTTAAAGGAAATATAGACAAAATGAACCCTAAAATACTAGGGATGCTTGATGCTTTAAGAGTTGAGTACGGATCGCCTATAGTTATAAATTCTTCTTACAGATCTACTGATCATCCAATTGAAGCTAAAAAAGAAAAACCTGGGGAGCATACATATGGTGCTGCTGTAGATATTAAATGCGTAGGTGGAGAATCCACGTATCTTTTAGTAGCGGCTGCAATTAAATGTGGGTTTAAAAGAATAGGGATATCCAGAAAAAGTAATTTTGTTCATGTAGGTATTGGATACCCTGAAGCTCCTAATATGACTATCTGGACTTATTAATGTATGAGTAAAAAGAAATTTAAAGACACTAAGGTTGGTCAGTTTTTGCTAGAAAAAATACCTAGTGTTGTTGGCTCAATAGCTGGAGACACTCCTGTTGGATCTGTTATACAGGCTATAATCGGCGGCAGTGATATGTCTGCTGAAGATAAAGAGGTTGCTTTAGAGAAGCTAAAAATTGAACGTGCAGAAATTGATGGCACAACAAGAAGGTGGGTGGCAGATTCTAGAAGTGGGAGCTGGTTGGCTAGTAACGTAAGACCTTTGACTTTAATTTTCTTAGTAATTTCCTATGTTTGCGGATGGTACTTAGGCTATCCTTTAGATGATATCACTGGGCTTTTAACTATAGTGATTGGTGGATACTTCGGATCTCGAGGTGTTGAAAAAGTTTTCGGAAACAACAAGCATAGATAGGTAAAAAACCTAAAGCAAATAATTTATATCTTTGTATTACAATTAAATTAAATACAATGGATATTAGAAAAATATCAATCGGACCTGATTACAAGACTGGTGCAATGCACTACTTAGTCGGACAAGAAGTTTTAGGCGGTAAATACTTTATACACTTAATAAAGAGCGATCCTGAAACTAATACTATAAAAATTTGGATTCAAAGAGAAGATGAAGTTCTTTTGTGGAAAGAATTTAGTCCTACTATGCCTATATCAATAGAGTATAACATTAATTTTTAATAGATGAATACAGGAGAATTACTAGACGAGTTTAATATGTTGACTGAAAAAAAGAAAAAAACTTCTGATTGGATGGAGTCTCTTGAAATTCAAGACAGAATTCATCAGATTGAAATGAAACTTAATAATGTAAAGCCTACTGACTCTTCTGTTGATTGCGAGGGGTGTGGATCATAATCATGAGATCTCCATTTTTTTTTATAGCTAAGCCCTTAGAGGGAAAGCGATATAACAACACTAAGGAGGTTTCGGGGATAGAATTAATCACTAGTACTTCAGAAGAAAATCATTTAGCCTCAAACAGGATGGCTGTTGTTGAGTCTACTCCTATAGGTTATAATGGCCCTATACAGAAAGGAGACACTCTTTTGGTTCATCATAATGTATTCAAGTTTTATAATGACATGAAGGGTAGAAAGAAAAGTGGGAAAAGTTTTTTTAAAGATGATTTATTTTTTATAGAAAACGATCAGTTCTACATGTATAAACACAATGATCATTGGAGTTGTCACGACAGGTATTGTTTTGTAGAGCCAATTCCCAAAGAAGATTCCTTCTTATACAAAAACTTTAGGAATGAACCTTTGATAGGAATAATGAAATACTCAAATGAATATTTAAAATCTAAAGGAATAAACTCTGGGGATAAAATATGTTTTAAGCCTGAAAGTGAATATCAGTTTGAAGTTGATGGCAAAAAACTTTACAGGATGTTTGATCATCAAATAACCTTGAAATTATGAAATCTGAAGAATTAAAGATAAAAATAATAAGCGCCGGTAAAAAAGCTGTTGAGCAGTTAATAAAAGTAGCTAAAGAGGATATAATAAAACATGATCCTGAAGATGAACTTGCCGCAGATAGATTAAAGAATGCTGCAGCTACAAAGAAGTTAGCTATATTTGATGCTTTCGATATATTAAATAAGATTGATTTAGAGCAGGAAAATTTAAACTTATCTTCACAGCCTAACGTTACTAAAACAAAACAAGGATTTGCAGAAAGAAGATCAAAATAAATTATACGAGAAAATTTTTAATCTTGTCCCTAGTGGTGTTTTAAAGAAAAAAAACAAAGCTAAGACTTGGCTATACGGGTATAACGAAAAATACGATATAGTTGTTATTTCTAAAACTGGTCAAATAGAGGATGTCATATGTATTAATAATGTTCGTATAGCTCTACCTAAGATACCGGATAAAATTTATCAAAGAAGTAAAAACAAAAAAGAACAATATTGGGAAAGACATTCTCTCCCTAAAGACCTCACAAAAATCTCATCTATATTTCATTGGAATGAAATGCCTGATAATTTTAAATCTAATTGGGTTGATTATATTGAAGGTGAATTTGATAATAGAGATTTAGGTTTTTGGTTTTACAACAATGGATCTCCTACATATATAACAGGCTCTCATTATATGTATCTTCAATGGACTAGTATTGATGTAGGTTATCCTGATTTTAGAGAAGCTAATAGGATTTTCTTTTTGTACTGGGAAGCGTGCAAGGCTGACAACAGATGTTTTGGTATGGACTATTTAAAAATAAGAAGATCTGGGTTTTCTTTTATGGGATCTTCTGAATGTGTAAACACAGGTTCTTTAGCGAAAGACTCTAGAGTTGGAATACTCTCTAAAACTGGTTCTGATGCTAAAAAAATGTTTACCGATAAGGTAGTTCCTATATCAACTAGACTTCCTTTCTTTTTTAAACCCATACAAGATGGTATGGATAAACCTAAAACTGAGTTAGCTTTTAGAATCCCTGCGTCTAAAATAACTAAAAAAAACATGTACGATGTAGTAGATGATGAGTTATATGGATTAGATACAACTATTGATTGGAAGAATACAGATGATAACTCCTACGATGGAGAAAAATTACTTCTACTAGTTCACGATGAATCTGGGAAGTGGGTAAAACCTAATAATATTTTAAATAATTGGAGGGTTACAAAAACTTGCTTGAGGTTGGGTAGTAAAATTATAGGCAAATGCTTAATGGGATCTACCTCTAACTCACTTAGTAAGGGAGGTGATAATTTTAAAAAGCTCTACGAAGATTCTAATCCAAAAGACAGAAATGCTAATGGTCAAACTAAAAGCGGAATGTACTCTTTATTTATACCTATGGAATGGAATATGGAGGGGTTTATAGATCTTTATGGAATGCCTGTTTTTTATAAACCTGAAAAACCTATAATGGGTGTTGATGGCGAGAAAATAATTAATGGAGCTATAGATTATTGGGAGGCTGAAGTAGATTCTTTAAAGAAGGACGCTGATGCTTTAAATGAATTTTATAGACAATTTCCTCGAACAGAGTCTCACGCTTTTAGGGATGAAAGCAAATCGTCTTTATTTAATCTAACTAAAATATATCAACAAATAGATTACAATGACTCTTTGATAATGGAGCATCATGTAACTAGAGGGAGGTTTTATTGGAAGAACGGAGTAAAAGACAGTGAGGTTATTTGGACTCCAGATTCTAGAGGAAGATTTAGGGTTTCTTGGACTCCAAAAAAAGGAATGAATAATAATTTATATTCCAAGAATGGAGTTTATTATCCTGGAAATGAGCACATTGGAGCTTTTGGCTGTGACTCTTATGATATATCTGGGACTGTTGGAGGTCGAGGGTCTAATGGAGCGCTGCACGGAATGACTAAGTTTAACATGGATGATGCTCCAAGTAGTGAATTTTTTTTAGAATATGTAGCTAGACCACAAACTGCTGAGATATTTTTTGAAGAAGTTTTAATGGCATGTGTATTTTATGGAATGCCTATACTTGTTGAAAATAATAAACCTAGGCTATTATATCACTTTAAGAATAGGGGGTATAGAGGATTTAGTATGAATCGTCCAGATAAGCACTATAATAAGTTGTCGAAGACTGAGCGTGAATTAGGAGGAATACCTAATACTTCTGAAGATGTAAAGCAATCTCACGCTGCAGCAATAGAGTCTTATATAGAAAAGCATATAGGAATAGACTTAGACGCAACGTACAGGGATCCTGATGAGATGGGCAGTATGTACTTTGCTAGAACTTTAGAAGATTGGGCGAAATTCGATATAAACAATAGAACTAAATTTGACGCAAGTATAAGTTCTGGATTAGCTATAATGGCTAATCAAAAAAGTGTTTATTTGCCTGAGCAAAAACAAACAAAAATAAGTCTTAACTTTGCAAGATATAATAATAAAGGATCTTTAAGCGAATTAATTAGATGAAGGAAGTTAGTGTAAATATTTCATCTGTAGGATTTCCAAGTCAATTTGTTTCAGATGCTGAAAAAGCAACTGAAGAGTTTGGATTACAGATAGGTCAAGCAATACAATACGAATGGTTTAGAAAAGACTCAGGAGGCTGTAGATATTATAGTCAATGGAGAGATTTTAATAGACTTAGACTGTATGCTAGAGGAGAGCAATCAGTTGCTAAGTATAAAAATGAATTAGCTGTTGATGGTGATCTTTCCTATCTTAACCTAGACTGGACTCCTGTTCCTATAATACCGAAGTTTGTAGACATAGTTGTTAACGGAATGTCTGATAGGTTATTTAAGGTTAATGTTTATGCTCAAGATGCGTTGTCTCAAGCCAAGAGAAGTAAATACCAAGAAATGGTAGAAGGTCAAATGGCTGCGAAAGAAGTTCTTCAGACAGTGAAAGACAACACGGGGTTTGATCCTTTTATAATGAACCCCGACGATCTTCCCTCTACGGACGAGGAGCTTTCCTTATATATGAATTTAAACTATAAACCAGCTATAGAGATTGCGGAAGAAGAAGCTATTGATACTATGTTTGCTGAAAATCATTATTCTGATATACGAAAAAGATTAGATTATGATCAAATGGTTGTAGGAATGAGTGTTGCTAAACATGAGTTTCTTCCAGGATCAGGTGTAAAAGTTTCTTACGTAGATCCCGCTAATGTGGTTTATAGTTACACAGAAGATCCAAATTTTAAAGATTGCTTTTATTGGGGAGAAATAAAAACTGTTCCAATTACAGAGTTGAATAAGATTGACACTACACTAACTAATGCTGATCTAGAAGTAATATCTCAATATAGCCAAAGCTGGTATGACTATTTCAATACTGCTCAATATTACGAGAACGATATTTTTTACAGAGATAGCTGTACGTTAATGTATTTTAACTACAAGTCTACTAAGAAAATAGTTTACAAAAAAAAGAAGTTAGAGGGTGGAGCTTCTAGAATGATAGAAAAAGATGACACCTTCAATCCTCCTGAGGAAATGATAGAGGATGGAAACTTTGAAAAGATAGAAAAAACTATAGATGTTTGGTATGAGGGTGTAATGGTTATGGGTACTAATATTTTACTTAAGTGGGAGCTTGCTGAAAATATGGTTCGCCCTAAATCTTCTTCTCAGCATGCAATACCTAATTATGTAGCTACTGCACCTAGAATGTATAAAGGTAATATCGAATCTCTTGTTAGGAGAATGATACCTTTTGCTGATCTAATTCAAATGACACATTTAAAACTTCAGCAAGTTATAGCTAAAGTAGTTCCAGACGGAGTGTACATTGATGCGGATGGTCTAAATGAAGTTGACTTAGGTACAGGATCAGCGTACAATCCAGAAGATGCTTTAAGATTATACTTCCAAACAGGTAGTGTAATAGGAAGAAGTTATACTCAAGAGGGGGATTATAATCAAGGTAAAGTACCTATACAGCAGCTCACGTCCAATTCAGGAGCTTCTAAGACACAAATGCTTATAGCTAACTATAACCACTACTTGAGTATGATAAGGGCTGTAACAGGCTTAAATGAAGCCAGAGATGGGTCTTCTCCTAATTCAGACGCTTTAGTAGGTGTTCAAAAGTTAGCGGCATTAAGTTCAAATACAGCCACTAGACATATTTTAGATGGTAGTCTTTATATGTATAGAACGTTAGCTGAGGCTTTAACTTATAGAGTTGCAGATATACTTGAGTATTCTGATTTTAAAGATGATTTTATAAATAAAATAGGGAAATATAATGTAAGTATTTTAGGGGAGATATCTGAGTTATATATTTATGACTTTGGAGTATTTATTGAATTATCTCCAGACGAAGAAGAAAAAGCTTTGCTTGAACAGAATATTCAAATGGCGCTATCTAAAGGAGATATTAATCTAGAGGATGCTATTGATATTAGAGAGATAAGAAATCTTAAACTGGCTAATCAATTACTGAAAGTTAAAAGAAAATCTAAGCAAGAGATAGACGAAAAGAAAGAAATGCAACGTCAAGCTATAACTGCTCAGCAGCAACTTAAGTCTCAAGAGATGGCAGCTCAAGTAGCTATTCAAAAAATAGAATTAGAGACTCAAGGGAAAATGAAATACAAGCAAGCTGAAATTGCCTTTGAAATAGAAAAGACAAAGGCCGAGGCTGAATTAAAGTCTAAACTAATGCAGCAAGAGTTTAATTACAACTTACAGCTACAAGGCATTAGCGATTCTCAGTTAGCAAAAAGAGAGGGTAGTAGAGAAGAAGCAAAGAAAGATAGGATAAGTCAGCAGAATACCGAGCAATCTCAATTAATAAATCAAAGAAAAAACAATTTACCGCCTAAGAATTTTGAATCTAATGAAGATTCTCTAGATGGTTTTGATTTAGCTGAGTTCTCTCCAAGGTAAAAAAGTGTCTTTATATTTTTCTTAAATTTGTAACTTAAATCAAATCAAATGGATATAAAAGTAAGAGAGGTAACGAATGTAGATTCAAAATCTTCACAAGAAATTGAACAAGAGTTACTTGAAAAACATGAAAATCAATTTTCTGAGGAATCAAGCGAGCAACCTGTGAGTGAGGAAAATCAGATTAATGATGCTGAAGAAGAAAAAAAAGAAGAGCCTGTATTAGAAGATAACACTTCTATTAAAGAAGATTACGAGCTAAAAGAGGAAGATGTTCTTTCATATATTGGAAATAGATATGGTAAGGAAATTAATTCTATTGAAGAATTAATGGAGGCTAAAGAAGAGGCGGAAGAATTGCCTGAAGATGTAGCCGCTTACTTTAAATATAAAAAAGAAACAGGACGAGGAATTAGTGATTTTGTTAAATTACAACAAGACTACACTAAAATGAATCCTGATTCTTTGCTAAGAGAGTACTTTACACTTACGGAAGAAGGTTTAGATTCAGAAGATATCAACTCCATACTAGAGGATTATGATTATGATGAAGAGCTAGATGACGAATCGGTGATTAAGAAAACTAAATTAGCAAAGAAAAAAGCTATTGCTAAAGCAACTAGGTTTTTCAATGAACAGCAAGAGTTATACAAACAACCGCTTGAGTCAATCGGTAGTTCTAACGAGGCTAATGAAGAGCTAAAGGAGTATAAGCAATATTTAAGTACCGCTAAATCTCAACAAGAGGAAGCAAATCGTAAGCGTGAATGGTTCTCGAAGAAAAGCGACGAGGTATTCAGTTCAGAGTTTAAAGGTTTTAAATTCAAATTGAACGACGCAGATGTTACGTTTTCTCCGGGTAGCACTTCTGAATTAAAGAAAGCTCAAGAGACTCCTTTGAATTTTGTAAATAAATACTTAGACTCTAATGGACTTTTAACTGATGCGGAAGGATACCATAGATCTTTAGCAATCGCAATGAATCCTGATAAATTTGCTCAGTTCTTTTTTGAACAAGGTAAATCACAAGCGACTGAAGACGTGATACGCAAGACAAAAAACATAAACATGTCAGAGCGTAGAACTCCAGAGGTTTCTACTAAAGGAGGAATGCAAGTAAAATCTTTATCGAAACCATCGAGTAAAGGATTAAAAATTAAAAGTATTAAAAGAACCTAAAAAAAATTAAAAAATTATGGCTGGATCGGTAAATGCAACCCCGACATTCGCTCTAACTCCAAGTTCAGAAAGAACCCCTGGAACAGAGAATTACATTACTAACTTCGACTTTTTAAATCAGTATCTTCCTGATACTTATGAAAAAGAGTTTGAACGTTATGGAAACAGAACTATCTCTTCATTCTTACGTATGGTAGGAGCTGAGATGCCTACAAATTCTGACCTTATCAAATGGGCAGAACAAGGTAGACTACACACTAAATATACTCAAGTAGGTACTGCTGCTCTTGTTAATGCAGACGCAGCTACTTTTCAAGTAAACGACGTTATTGACCCTGCTGCAGCTCAACAAGTTGTAAGAGTAGGTCAAACTATTGCTGTTGTACAAAACAGTGGTGCTGGTATAAACAAAGCTGTTGTTACTGCTGTTAATAATGCAGGTGGTGGAGCTGGACAATTTACTTGTTCTTTCTACGAAGCAGGAGGATTAATTGCTGCTGGAACTGGAGATGCTAACGCTGATGTTACTATCTTTATTTATGGTTCAGAATTTAGAAAAGGAACTGCTGGAATGGTTGGTTCTCTTGAGTCTAATGACTTTATCTTTGAAAACAAGCCTATCATCTTAAAAGACACATATACTGTTTCTGGATCTGATATGGCTCAAATTGGATGGGTAGAAGTTACTACTGAAGACGGAGCTACTGGATACCTATGGTATTTAAAATCAGAGCATGAAACTCGTTTACGTTTTGATGACTACTTAGAGACTGCAATGATTGAAGCTGTACCTGCTGAGCAAAACTCAGGAGCTGCTGCTGCATTAGGTAGCGCTGCTGGTGCGGCAAATCCTGGTGCTGGATCTGATGGTATCTTCTATTCTGTTTCTCAAAGAGGAAATATCTGGAATGGTGGAAACCCACAAGCTTTAGCAGATTTTGATGCTATCATCTCTCGTTTAGATAAGCAAGGGTCTATCGAAGAAAATGTTATTTTCCTTGATCGTCAATTTGGATTTGACATTGATGACATGTTAGCTGCACAAAACTCTTACGGAGCAGGTGGTACTTCTTATGGTCTATTTGACAATGATGAAGAGATGGCATTAAATCTAGGTTTCTCAGGATTCCGTAGAGGATATGACTTCTATAAGACTGACTGGAAATACTTAAACGATCCTACAATGCGAGGAGGACTTCCTTTAGGAGCTAACTCTGGACGAGTAAATGGATTACTTGTACCTGCTGGATCTACTAGTGTTTACGATCAAATCTTAGGAAAGAACGCTAAGCGACCTTTCTTACACGTTCGTTACAGAGCTTCTGAAACAGAAGATCGACGTTACAAAACTTGGATTACGGGATCTGCCGGTGGCGCTGCTACTAGCGATATCGATAATATGCAAGTTAACTTCTTGTCTGAGAGAGCTGTTTGTACTTTAGGTGCTAACAACTTCTTCTTATTCCAAGAATAGTAGATTGCCTTTTAATGGGGGTGTAAAAACCCCCATTATTTTATAAATTTTAAATTAAATCTAAATTATATACAATGAAAAAGAATACAGTTTTTGTAGATAAACAATACAAATTAGTAAGAGAAACTCCACCATTATCATTAATACTAGCTTCTCGACATACTCAGAGATACCCTTTACTACATTGGGATGAAAAAGAAGGAACTAATCGTCCTTTAAGATATGCTAGAAATCAAAAAACACCTTTCCAAGACGAGCAAGATAACAATGCTATTTTAGAGCCAATTGTTTTTGATGACGGATTTTTAAACGTCCCTAAAAATAATCAAGTGCTACAGCAGTTTTTATCTTTACACCCAGGGAACGGAAGTCTTTTCGTAGAGGTAGATAAAGCAAAAGAAGCTGCAGAGATTGTTGAGGACTTAAACTTAGAGGTAGATGCCTTAATTGAAGCTAGACAATTAGAATTAGATCAAGTAGAGAATGTAGCTAGAGTTTTATTTGGAAGTGATGTTTCTAAAATTACGACAGCAGAGCTGCGAAGAGATATATTAATATTCGCAAAGTCTGACCCTAAAGGTTTTTTAACCTTACTTAAAGATCCTATGTTAAAAATGAACGCTACTGTTCAATCTTTCTTTGATAAGAATTTATTGAGTCTTAGAAATAATAAAAAAGAGGTGTGGTTTAATACGCCTTCAAATAAAAAGAAGATGCTTAATGTTCCTTACGGCGAAGACTATATGTATATGGCTGCATCCTTCTTTCAATCAGATGATGGAGTAGAATCCTACAAACATCTTAGGCAGTTGTCTAAGGATAAGTAAGAGGAGATAAATGAAGGGGTCAAAAAATTGACCTCTTTTTTTTTGCTTATCTTTGTGCAAAAGAATTAGCAATGATAAATTCTGTACGAAATACAGTTTTAGCGATTATAAATAAAAATAACTATGGTTATATATCTCCATCTGATTTTAACCTTTTTGCGAAGCAAGCTCAGTTGGATATATTCGATGAATATTTTTATTCATATAATCAACAAATAAATAAAGAGAATTCACGTGTATCAGGAACTGGTTATGCCGACATAAAGAAAGGGCTAGAAGAAGTAATAGATACTTTTTCAGTAACATCACCTTTATCTCAGGTAGCCTTAAATGTTTTTTCTGTTCCTACTGTATCCACCACTGGATCGGATTATTATTTACTAAATAAAATCCTATGTTCTTCTGCTGGTGTATATAAAGGAGAGGCTGAGAAAGTAAGCCATAGCAAAATAACGCTTTTAAATAATTCTGTTTTAACAGCTCCTTCTATTGCATATCCTGCTTATACTCAAGAAGGCAATAGTTTGACAATATTTCCAGCAACATACAATACTGCAGGAGATATTCAATCACAATATATTAGATACCCTAAAGATCCTAAATGGACATACACAACTATATTAAGTGGAGACCCTATTTTTGATCAAAGTCAACCTGACTATCAAGACTTCGAGCTTCCTTTAGATGATGCTAATGATTTGGTAGCTAAAATACTTCAATATGCAGGTATATCTATAAGAGAAGGAGATGTCGTTAAGTTTGGGCAATTAGAGGAACAATTACAAAATCAACAGCAATAGGTATGGCATACATGGATCAAAAAAAATATTATACTAATGATGGGGTTGCGCCTACGGATGCAAATTGGGGTTCGTCTCAATATGTGAGTTTAGCTGATGTAGTCACTAACTTCTTGTTAATGTATGACGGAAACCATTCTTTAATAAACAATGAAAGTAGATACAAGGTATTGTTTCATGCAAAAAGAGGTATTCAAGAATTAAATTATGACGCATTTAAAGAGATAAAATCTTTAGAATTAAAAGTTTACGATGATTTAAGATTTGTTCTTCCTTCTGATTATGTTAATTGGGTTGACCTGTCTTTATTTAAAGATGGTGTGGTTAGAAAATTAACAGAAAATATACAGGTTCAATCGGCGGTTTCTTATATTCAAACATCAACAGCAGGATTTACTTATGATGCTAGCGACAATGTTTCTAAAGAGACCTCGGATATAGATACTCAAAGATTAAATGGTAGCTTAAAAAGTATTTATCTTAATGACGCTATTGATGAAGACGTTAATCCTGGTGTGAATGATTATGATAGTGATATATATAATTCACGTATTGGAGCTAGATATGGTTTAAATACTGAGACCGCTAACATTAACCCAACTTTTACTATAGATAAAAAAGCCGGTGTAATTAATTTTGATTCTACCATGGCCAATCAAAGCTGCATATTACAGTATATATCAGACGGAATGGAAAATGGAGACGACTCTTTAATTAGTGTCCATAAAATGTTTGAAGAGTATATATATGCGTATATAACTTATGCAATATTAAATAGTAAATTTAATGTTCAAGAGTATATTATAAATAGAGCTAGAAAAAACAAAGCGGCTCTTTTAAGAAACGCAAAAATTAGATTAAGCAATATTCATCCCGGAAGACTTATTATGAATATGAGAGGGAAGAATAAGTGGATAAAATAATATGGCAAAATTAAAAAGGCATTTTATTAAAGGACGCATGAATAAAAGCGTCGACGAAAGGCTTGTACCTAACGGAGAGTATATAGACGCTTTAAACGTGAGGCTAGGATCTACTGAAGCTTCTGAAGTGGGGTCGGTAGAAAACTCTAAAGGTAATAGCGTTTTAACAGCTTTAATATTTACTGACTTTCAAACTCTACAAGAAACACCATTAAGCGAATCTGCAAGAACAATAGGGGTGCATGAGGATGGTGCAAACGAAACTATATATTGGTTTGTTCACGACTCTAAGTTTCCGATAGGAAATACAGGTAAATGTGATATGGTTGTTTCTTTTAATACTGTTACAGGTCAAGTAACTTATCATGTAGTTAGTATTGATGATGGCAGCGGAATTCTCACTACTTTAAATTTTAATCCTCAGTATTTAATAACTGGAGTAAGTTTAATCGGAGATCTTTTATTTTTTACAGATGGTCTTAATCCTCCAAGGTTTATAAACATCAATAATGATTACGCTGACCCTACTGATCAAGGGGCGGCAACACCTATAGTGTCTTGGTCGTTTACTGCAGGATCAGTGGTTTCAAGTGGAATAGAGACAATTGGTTTTGATCAAGGAACTTTATCTCCATGTCCTAATCCTGTGGGAGCAATAGGGGTTGGAGTTACTCCAACAACTACTCAAATAGCTCTTCCAGGAGTTGATTGTTATACGTTAGGCTCACTAACAAAAACTAAGGGATATGGTATTCAAGCAATAAACAATTTATCAAACTTCGCTTTAACGTCCTTCACTTATCTTCCTTCTACAGGGAAAGGTGAATTTACTATTATAAATAGCGGAGGCATAGGTAATCCAGGGTCAGGAAGTCTGTCAGGTACAATAACAGGGGATGATGGAAGTTCTGGAACTTGGGAAGTTGATTATAATCCGGGGAATACTTATGTTGATTCAGCAGGAACTGTATTAACTCCTGAGTCTTTAGGTCAGATTACATATACGAACATAGCTTTAGTTAACAATGTAACCTACACCATTAATATTTAGATATGTCATATATAGATAACTTTAGTGCGGAAAGTATTTTGGTGATAAAAAAACCACCTACTTCATCCCCTACAATAAAACCAATTACATTACCAACGCAAAATAATTTTTTAGAAGAAAGATTTGTTTGTTTTGCTTATAGATATGAATATCAAAACGGGGAGTTTTCAGCAACATCACAATTTAGTGATCCTGCATTTACCTCTGAACCATATACGTTTAGTTATGATAGCTTTCTAAATGAAGGAATGATTAACTCTTCTAATGCTGCTGAAATAACCTATAATACAGGAGGACCTTTAGTTATTGCTGTCGAGCTTTTGTTTAAAGAGATGGGCGATAGCACTATAAAGATAATAGAAAGGCTAGATAAAGTTGCCTTAAATTTAGGTAATGATAATACAGCTACATATGTTTTTGATAATCAAAAAATATTTACAGTACTTCCTGAGTCAGAAATATTAAGACTCTACGACAATGTTCCTTTAAAGGCTAACGCCCAAACACTTATGGGTAATAGATTGATTTATGGTAATTACACAGAAGGTCATGATTTAGTAGATAAACTCAATAATCCTGTTAAATTTACCTACAATACTGAGCTTGAGTCTAAAGATGTAGGTTTATCTGATATCGATATTTCTAATATTAGCGGAGACTATACTATAAGCGGATCATCCATAGCTGTTCCTGAATCTGTATTGTCTATAAATTTAAGCGGTCAGCCGCTATTAGCCGGCTCTAGAATATTTATTGACATTCAATTTTTACACTCTTCTTTTGAAGGTCAAACTCCTTTGCCTAATGAAACGACTGTAGGCACACTAATTGCTTTTGATTATGTTTTACCTCAAGCTTTTAATAGCGTTCACGAGTTGGCTATTAGCGATCATTTTATAGCTTACATAGGGAGTAGCTCGACTATAAAGCCTATGGCTACGTCTTGTGATGGAACAACTTTCACGGATGTTTTTAATTGCTCAATACCTAATACTTTAACTACACCAACCGGTACTGTAACTAAATCTAATAGTGGTATATCTGGTGTTGGTCAAGCTATTGAAATAATAAGTACTTCTGGAAGTGATGTGATAGATCTTCAGATTCCCGCAGTACAATTTGTTGATGACCTAGTAACTCCTACCCAGACTTTATATGAATTCTATCAAATAAATGTATCTTCAGGAACTTTTCAAGAGTTGTCTAATAATTACAGTTTACACAGTAACAGGGGCTATGAGCTTGGTATTGTGTATATGGATGAATTTAACAGGTCTAGTACTGCTCAAGTAAGCGTAGACAACACTATCCATATTCCTTGCGGAAAATCTTCTTCTGTAAATAAAATTAAAGCTATAATTCCAGGAGGCCCAGGTCCTGCTTCAACATCTGTTACTCCAGCTCAAATAGCTCCTTCTTGGGCTACTAGGTATAAATTTGTTATTAAGCCGGATAGAACTACTTACGAGACTATTTATACGAGCACTTATTACGATGACCCAGACAGTAATGCGACTTACTTTTTTTTAGAAGGAGAAAACGCGAATAAGGTAGAAGCGGGGGATAGATTAATAGTTAAGACCGACAGTAGGGGAGTAATATCTAACTGCACTTATACTACTGTACTAGAGAAAGAAGCTAAAACAGAGAATTTTATAACTATACCAGATCCTTTAAACCCTCCTTCAGGGGGTGACGATGGCGGAACTACACTAGTTCCTGCGGGGGTGTATATGAAAATTAATGCGAACAATTTTGTTATAGAAAATAACGAAGAACCTGGGGGAAGTTTTGTGGACGAGGGGACTCTCCATGGTGCTAGCACACGTTCGATAGGTCCTTCTTTTATAGCTTATCCAGTAAATTCAGTTAATCCTGGAGGAACAGGAGCTACTAGTTATATTGATTATACAGTTCCAGAAGGAAGTGGAGTTCAATATTCTTTTGATTTTACTCAAGCAAGCTTGAGAGCATTTGGTTCTCAAATAACAGAAGGTAGGGATTACAACTTAAGCCTCAATATAAGATCTAGAGCAGATTACAACAACTTTAAAGATTTTTGGGACGGAGAAGATTTTAATCTATTAATAGATAACGGAGTGTCTTCTATTGGGCCAGGAGGAGATCCTTGGGAAATAAACTATAACAGCACATTACAAACGGAAGCTAGAGACCCTTTGTATACTGATATGCCTGATACTGCGAGAGATCAAATTGAATTTAAATTTTTCAGAAACTCTGCAACTAATCAACTTTTTCTTTTGTCTGCAGCAGGCCACGATTCTTATTATTCTGTAGCCGGTATCTCTAATGTAAAACACGCTTATACAGACGAAAGAATACAGGTTAATAGAGTTCCTAGTGACACTATTGTGTTTGAGACTATACCATTAGATGGCTCTGTTGATATATGGTATGAGAATGATTTGTCTTTTGCTATAGACAACCTAGGTCAACATACTGGTAATATTCAAAATCAACTTATTGATTTTAATAATGGGGCTACCACTACTCCTCAAGACGCTATTATAGATACAGGATTTTATAACTGTATTGCTTTTGGTAATGGTGTAGAGAGCTATAAAATTAGAGACTCTGTAAAGGGTAAGGATTTAAACTTTGGGAATAGAGTAACCACAACTTCTTCTCAGATATATAAAGAATCTAATAGATTTTCGGATTTAACTTATAGTGGTGTATTTAATGACGAGAGTAACGTAAATAAATTAAATGAATTTAATTTAGGACTTTTAAACTTTAAGCCTCTTGAAGAGTCTTTTGGGCCTATAGAAAAATTATACGGAAGAAAAGATGATATACTTACACTTCAAGAAGATAAAATATCTTACGTATTAGTATCAAAAGATTTGTTGAGTGATGCTAGTGGAAGCGGAGTTTTAACATCTGTTCCTGCCATCTTAGGTAAACAAATTCCTAGAATTGAAGAGTACGGAATAAGTTCAAATCCTGAGAGTTTTTCTTCTTATGGTGCGAATAAATATTTTACTGATTCTAAAAGAGGGGCGGTGATAAAGCTTAGCGGAAGCTCATTTCAGAACGACACACTAGAAGTTGTTTCTCAGCTTGGTATGAGGGGTTGGTTTAGAGATTTTTTCATAGACACTATAAGCAATCAAAAGCTAGGAGCTTATGATCCTTACATGAACGAATATGTTTTAGCTACAAACTCTCAGACCGAATCTGGTAATGTTAATTGTTTCCCTTGTGGGGTAGCAGAAAACGTTGTTGTTGAGCCTAGCAGAGAGACTATTTATTGTGTTAATGTAGGTCAAAACGTAGGATCAGTTGTTATTGATTATATTATTCCTAACGCTGAGGAAGATAACGTTATAACTCAGCCAAACACTCCTTCTACAGGAACTGGGTTAGTTGATATTATAAGTGAATCTAGTAGTGATATAGTTACGGAAACCACCAATACAGGGGTTGGGTATACTATAAATGCCTATTATAATAATGTAGGATATGGAACAGTAGGACCTGTATATGTGAGCGGATCTATTACTGTACCTAAAACTTTAGTAGATGTTACGACTATAACTTTAGTGGTAACAACAAACTCAACAGAGTCTGATACGATTCAAATAACTACTGGTTGTGTAACTGAAAACATAATGACTCTTTACAATATTACTTTAACTAGCGATAATGAAGCCACTCAAACTATTCATAATGAATATTCTTGGATTGACGGACCTTTCTCGTCTTCAGTTCAGTCAAATCAAGTTCAGTTTTCTGGAGGGCAATCTACTCCTGTTATATCTCAATTTGCTAGCGGCTCAGGGCCAACGGGTATTTTTGCTCCATCAGCAGGAGCTACTGTAAGTATGATAAGTAATAAGCTAGACACTGATGATTTTGTGTTTGATGCTACGTCAAATAAATTTCAATATTTAAGAACAGCTACTACATATGGAAATAATTCAGCAGACATGTTAGCTTTAGTTTCAGCAGCTAATACAGCTACTCCTGTTGTGGTAAATGGAAATCAAAATTACGCTAACTTTACAATGCCTACAGGTACTGCTTTAGAAAATAAACTGTACATGATATGGGATTATAGAGATTCAACTAGCGCTATACTAAACGTAGACAATAACTATGTTGATGCTTGTTGTCCTGCCATACCAATAGGGCCTGTAGTTAATTGTGGTGTTGCTAATGCTTATTCTGGAGGGGTGGTATTCCCTAGCTTATCCAATGTTACATTAGGATCTATAAACGGAAACGTTGTTCTTGACTACAGTGTAACTTCAGTTCCTTCTAGGATATTAGTTAAGTACGATGGAATTGTGGTTATAGATACAGGGTATAGAGGAGACTCTTCTTATCAAGGTCAATTAAATAATGCGCTTGCATCTAGAGGTCTTCCTCCTGAAGTTATAGCAGGGACGGGAACAGGGACAGCTTCATTTACTAAATCTACAGCTACTACAAATGCTGTGGTTGAGGTATACTCTCCTTTAAGTAATAACGTATGGACTACAACATTAAATTGTCCAACTTAAATTAAAATAAATGGCACAAGGAACTTATTATTTTGACGCAGCTACTTTCTCAAGTGCAACGGCGGTATATACAAATGCAGATCTTAGCGTTTGTGCTCCTGACGGGTTTTATTCTGACGGAGTAATATCTCGTCAACAAGTAAACTGCAGACTTTTAGAGGCTCAAACTTGTCCTAATTGTGCAAGTAATCCTACACCACAGCCACTTGTTTTTACGTGTGCTATATCAGGATTTTCTGTAGCCCCAGGTATTGTAGGGGATGCAGTTGTAGGTAGTGTTGTTAATGGAACAATAAGCGGCTCTATCAGTCCTTCGACATATCAGTTAGGAACTAATGCTTATACTGTTAGCGTAATAGCCCCCTTACCTTATACTAATGCTGGGGCAACCATTGGACCTTGTTCCGCTAATGCGGTTGGAACATCACCTGTTGTTCCTCCAGGACCTACATTATATTATTACTTCTTGAGAGGTTGTCAAAATAACGCAGGAGTTACTCCTACTAGTGGGTATATGAATTTCACTTCCGAGCCTACTAATAGTCAAAGATATCTTGACGGGGCAAGTGGCAATTACTATTTCTATGACAACACTCAGCCTATTTTAACATCAACAACTAATCTACTTCCTAATAGTATTAATGCTTTGCCTGGCGAATTTGGCTGTCCTCCAATAATATCAGGATATATACTTAGAAGATGTAGTGATAGTGAAAATAATTTTTATGTTAGCACTACAGATTCTTTAAGTCTTAATCAACGTATGGTTGATAATTCTAGTGTTTATTATGTAATAGACGGAAGTTACTCTGGAGGCGGAGAAATAGAAATACCTAGCGCTACAGCAGTATCCGGTGAAACTGGATGCCCTTCTATACCGCCTGCAGCACAAAACTTTGAATGTAGTGACGCAGGACTTACTATATCAGACGGAGTGGTTGGAGACCCTGTTGATGCGCAGGTTGCTAATGGTACGATTGTACCGGGGTCTATTAGCCCTAGTACATATCAAGCTGGAAGTAATACATACTCATTAAACATAGAGGTTACCGCAACTACAATTGAAAGAGGAGGGGTGGATGTTCCTGTAGCAAACACTGGATCTACTATTCCTTGTTCGGGTGATGCTACTGGAGAGGCTGTTACCCCTATCTTAAGCATGACTCCAGGGTCGTTTAATATTGAAAGAGGATCGGCAGACAATAGACTTCTTTTTATTACCGCAAATGGGCCTTGGGCTATAACATTCAGTGGAGGCGGAGGTCAAGCTAGCTCATATTTTTCAGTTGGTCAATCTTCAGGAACAGGCAATGCTCAAGTTCCATTATACTATAATGGAGGAACTAACGGATGGACTAACCCCGGTGCTGTTGAATTAAGAGTAGGTAATGCTAGTGGTACTATTGCAGACACAACAACTATAACTTTATCGGCAGAAGAGATTATTGGAGGAGGTATTTAATCATAGTTAATTATCTTGTGCGATTATCGGATTAATTTTTATTTTACATAACTTAGCAAGGTAAATTAAATTAATTTAAATGAACACTATATTTATTCAAATTGCCAGCTATAGAGACCCTCAATTAATACCAACCATCGAGGACTTACTCCGTAATGCAGATAACCCAGAACTATTAAAGATATGTATAGCTCATCAACACAGTGAAGAAGATCACTGGGATACTTTGCAGAAATACGCAGGAGATGATAGGTTTATTATAATTGATATTCCTTATCAAGAATCATTAGGAGCTTGTTGGGCTAGAAATCAAATACAACAACACTATTCAGGAGAAAAATACACCCTTCAATTAGACTCTCACCATAGATTTATCGAAGGTTGGGATTCTGTTTGTATAGAAATGATGGAGTCTCTTAGGTTAAAGGGATACAATAAGCCTTTGTTAACAGGATACATGCCTGGGTATGATCCTTCTAATGATCCTAATGGAAGAGGAGATAAACCATGTGGCATGTCATTTGACAGATTTACTCCAGAAGGAGTGGTGTTTTTTCTTCCTTATTATATTGATGAATCAGTTAGAGATCCTGTCCCTGCTAGATTTTACTCTGCGCATTTTGCCTTTACGCTAGGATCGTTTTGTAATGAAGTTCAACACGACCCCTCTTTTTATTTTCACGGAGAAGAAATAACGATAGGTGTTAGAGCTTATACTTGGGGTTATGATTTGTTTCATCCTCATAAATTAATATGTTGGCATGAATACACAAGAGATAATAGAGTAAAGCATTGGGATGACGATAAAGATTGGCATTTAAAAAACGATGTTGCTCATTCAAGAACCAGGCGTTTACTAGGTATTGATGGAGAGGTTTGTTCTCCTTGCAATAAAAACACTTTTAATGGATATGATATTGGAGGATTTAGGTCTATAAGTGATTATGAAGTATATAGCGGTATCAGGTTCAAAGATAGATGTATAACAGAGTCTTGTTTACTTAACAAGAATCCTCCTGGTAATTCAAATGATTCTTATTTTTTAGTATTCAAACATTTATTTAAAATATTTAAAAACTTTTTTCCTTACAATGATTATGAGTTTGCCGCTTTAATTCTTGAGGATAAAGATAATAATCAATTGTATCGAGATGATTTAAATAAAGAAACTATATACAACTTAATTAAGGGGCCTAACGAAAGCATAGACGTATCTATAGAGTATAATGGACCTACACCTCATCAATGGGTACTGTGGCCTTACAGCTCTTCTAATGGATGGTCGGATAAAAGAGTCGCTAAAATTTAACTTTAATACATTGAGAATAAAATCGTAATTTTGTAGTTAGAATATTTTTTATATGAGTATAGCATTTAGTAGAGAGGTAAGTATAAAAGAAACAGACAGAGGGTCTGGAACAGTTTATGATTCTAACGGAAATCAATACACTGTAGCTAGAAGTAAAACAGTTACTCTGCCTACTGCACTCACTGTAGGCACAGGGACTATAGAAGAAAGGTCGGCCCTATATTTAAATTATAGTGGAGGTGAGGGAGAAATTAGTGTTGAAGGCGTTATACTAAACTCTGTTGGAGAGTTAGTTATTGACTTCACTAGAACTCCCCCTCTGCTAGTAGACTTAAACAATCCTAATGCAAGTTGGGAAGGAGTAACTATTAGTACATCTCCTTTGCCTGCCGGAGACTATACCATTTATATATTTCCAATGAGCTTGCGAGGGCAGAATCTTACGGGTACTGCAAAATTATATTTCAGGGGTCAAAGAGCAGAACCTGCTCCTACGCCAACTCCAGAACCAACTCCATTGCCTACCCCTACTCCAGCCCCTACTCCTACTCCTACTCCTGCGCCTACCTCAACCCCAGTGCCTACACCGCCACCAAGTAATCCAGTGCCTAATCTTATAGTTCCTTTAGGTCCTCAATACACGCTTACTTACAGCGAGGGAGTTAAAGGGTGGCCTTCTTTTTATTCATTTAATCCAGACTATATGATAGGAATGAATAATTACTTTTATAGTTTTAGTGGCGGTAACTTATATAGACACAACACCAACTCTTTATATAACAACTATTATGGGACTCAATACACTTCTCGTGTAACCAGTGTATTTAATGAATTGCCTTTAGAAAATAAATTATTTAAAACTTTAACTCTTCAATCTGATAAGCCCTGGGAAACTAGTGTTAATACAGACATAGAGTCTAATGGATACATCAGCAGTAATTGGTATGAAAAGAAAGAAGGGGCGTGGTTTGCTTCAGTAAAAAACACCTCTCAAGTTCCAGCTATACTAGACACTTTTAGCTTAAGGTCGGTTAATGGTATAGGGAGTGCGACTAGTTATTCTGGGTCTGGATCAAGTAGATTCTTTAATGTTTCAGTAGATATAGACTCCATTATTAGTGTTGGAGATTACCTATATTACAACAACCCTTTAACGAACACCCCGGCTTTAGCTGGTCAAATTACCGGTATAGTTCCGGGGCGTATAACTGTCGACGCTACTATCGAAGGAGCTACAGCTCCAAATAGCGGAAATCCTTTTATAATCGCATACAAAAATACACTTGCTGAATCTCAAGGTGTCTTAGGTCATTATCTTTTATTTACAATAGAAAACAATGACTCAACTACCACCGAATTATTTGCTGTAGAATCACAGGTTATGAAAAGTTATCCTTAAAAATTAGTATCTTTGCTAGGAAATCTAATTTAATAGCATGGAGTTTAAGGTAAGGAAGTTAAATCACTCTGATTATGAGGATTATTTAATTAAATGGTGGAGTGATTGGGGTTGGATACCCCCCTCTAGAGATTTTTTACCTGAAGATGGGCAGGCTGGTTTAATGGTTTTAGATAATAAGACACCTGTTTGTGCGGGTTTTATATATATGACAAACTCAAAAGTATCTTGGGTTGATTGGATTATATCTAATAAAGATTATAAAGGAAATAGAAAAGGCGCATTGAGTATATTAATAGAAAGTTTAACAAAAGGATGTGAGCTCAACGGGAGCAGATATATCTATGCCCTTATAAAACATGAAGGTTTAATTAAAACCTACGAGAACTCTGGCTATGTAGCTGGAGATAGTTACACGAAAGAAATGATAAAAACGATATAATATGGGGGCATTTACAACAATTGCAACAGGAATTGGATTAGCAATGAACGTAGGAAGTACGGCAGCAAGTTTTATCCAAGCAGGCAAGCAAAGAAGTGCAGCTCAGGATGCAGCTGCAGAAGCAGATAAAGCTATGGAGGAAGCTCGAAAACAACTATCTGTTAATTACCTAGAAGGTTTATCTATAAATAAGGAAGCTTACGAATTAGAGAGAGAAGCTTTTTTATCTGGAGCTCAACAAATTGTTCAAGCTGGGCAAGAAGGCGAATCTCGTGGAGCAGCAGTAACTGCAGGAAAAGGTTTAGCTGCTTTACAGAAAGCTCAACAAGGATCTAGGATTGGCATGACAGAAGATTTATTGACGCTACAAAAATTAGCAGCTAAAGAAGACGCTAGGCTTGCCGGTGAATTAGCAACAATAGAAACAAAAACAGCCGAAGGATTTGAAAAACAAGCCGCAGACGCTAGAGCTGCTGCAGCTGCAGCAAATCAACAAGGCGTTACAGGATTAGTGAATATAGGAACTCAAGCATTAAAGCTACCTGGTTTATATGGAAAAACAGATGTTCCACTGGTCGATGACTTAGCTCTTCAACAGCAACTTGTACCGCCCGGAGGAGTTATTAATAGTGACGCATCTCTCGATCTTAACAATACCATTTTTGATCAAAGGTACTTAGACGCACTTACAACGAGGAACGCTTAGTTTAAATAAATTATAATATGGGATACGGTTACGTAAGAGACTCTCAACCTACGCAGATAAATTGGGCCGACATCGGTAAACAGATGACGGATGCGATATCAGCAGAAGTAAAAGATAGAGAAGGTAGAAAAGAAGCTATTGATACAGCTAGCTCTAAATATGCAAAAGATTTATTAGATCAACCACAAGGAAGTAATGCTGAAGTAAATAGGTTTATGGCAGATTTTTCCAATGATGCCATGGAGCAGGCAAGACAAGATCTTGCAGATTTAAAGTCTGGAAGAATTAAGGAAAGAGATTACTATAGAAAAAGAGCTAACCTAGACCAGGGTACAGCACTTATGTTTCAAGCAGGAAAAGGCTTTAACGCTAATTATGACAAGGCTATGGAGCGTGCTCAAACAATGAAGAGCAGTAAAAGAGAGATATATCTCCGAAGCCAAATGGAAGGGTTTATGAATTTTAGCGGAACGGGAGCTTATATTAATCCGTTAACAGCAGAGGTTAATGTAGCTAAAAGAGATTCTGACGGAAATTTATCTTCAAATCCAAATGATTTTTCAAATGTATCTGAACTTCTTAGGTTATCAACCGCAGAGTATGACAGGTATGACGTGAATAAAGCTGTTAAAGATGTTGTTGATAATTTAGGAGATGTCTCTTTTACAGACGCATTTGGTAAAAAAGTTAAGATGCCTCTTAATGAGGTCTATGGAACTAAAGAGCGTAGGGAGCAAATGAATAAGGCGAAGGAAGATATGATAACTTCTATTTTAGCAAATGAAGACAACACTTCAAGTATACTTGCGGATAGCATGTTGGGCTATGATTTTACTAGAGATAAAAATGAAGCTGCTAAAAACGATAAATTAATATTAATAGAACCTGACGGAAGCGTAAACTTTGAAAGCGTAAACGGAAAAAAACAAATGGAAGCCGCTCGTCAATACGTCGATGGATTATTTGAATCTTCATTAGATATTGAGGTATCGGAAGCTAATCGTCTTGATAGAGAATATAAAAGGTCTTTAATAAAACTTAACGAAAAAAGATTGCTTGATGAAAATGCAGGCAAAAAAGATGTTTACAAGCAATTATCCAACAAACAAGATGCGTTTATTGACGCTATAGATTTTAGCGGTATAGATCTTGGGGTGGAAGAAGAGGTGATTAAGCTTAAGAGCAAGCTTTCAAAATACATAGACATCGAAGAATCAGCTATTGATGATCAGATTACAGGTAAAGTAACTTGGAAAACCGACGGCCTAACTCTAGATTTAACGGATTCTATATTTAAAGGCTTTGGGGATAAAAGATATAACGAAGAGTCTATTAAAGCTGCAATTAAAGACTACCTTAAGCCTCAAAATGACGAAGAATTAACGGCGTATATATTAATGTATAAACCTGATTTAGATGATGATCCCCTTCAAATAAAATAAACTAAAATTTAATGACACAGCCAACATATACTAGAGAACAGTTTGCCGCTAAAATTAAAGAAAAGTATCCAGCTTATGCTGAGATGGATGACGATACATTAATAGATAAAATAACGGCAAAATATCCTCAATATTTAAATCAAATAGAGGGGGGAAAGACACAAGCTGTTGCGGGGGAGATTGCAACTGTAGCAGCAGACCAACCAAGCGGATTGGATTTGCAGTCGGAAAATGGTTTATCGGATTCTTCAAGTACAGATAGTCAGCCAGAGGTATTACAGAAAGATTTAACTTTTCCTGAGCCTCAAAAAGAAATTCCTACCGAAGTAGCTCCTGAAATACCTGAAGTATTAATAGAAAGTCAAGTTGAGGTCTCACCAAAAGAGATAGAGGATCAAAGAAAATTTTTAGAAGAGCAAGGAATTGATGTAGATGCGGCATTAAGAAGACGTAAATTTGGAGATGTGCCGTCTATTGGGACAGAGGAAGAAGATGTTTCTTCAATATATTCAACGTATTTAACAGACAAGTCTTCTAGAAATATAATAACAGATCTATCTTCAGGGCTATCTAAACCAGTGCAAAGAGAACTGGATGACGAAGTAGAGTTAAAACCTACTGAAATAGATCAAAATATCCTTAAGTCTCTTAAAATAAATGAAGAAGATTATTCTAAGTGGGAGCAAAATACTCAGCGAGAAGAATCAGCTTCTTTTAAATTTATAAAAGAGGCGATTGCTACAGATGAAGGCGAGGAGTTTGCTGATGAAAAAAAGAATATAGAAAGATTAGCTTCTTATAAGAATGAAATAATAGGTAATCTTCAGGAAGATATTAAAACCATAAACTCTAAATTACAATTAGCGCTAGACCCTAAAGATAAATTAGAATTACTAAATATAAAGAAGCAGCTTGAAGGTAGATTAACAGAAGAGTCTACTCTTTTATCGGGAATAGGAGATTTATTTCCAAAGTTTACCGAGTTAACATCAAAGCTAGATCTTGATAGAAGAAAGAGGGTTTATGAAGCTGGACAGAAAGGTGGTAATACTCAATTATTTACTGAGGCTGGTGAGATAGCAAAAACAATACCTACTACAATAACTAATTTTGCATTAGGAGCAGCGGCTTCACTAACATCTTTGTTAGATCAAATTTCTGCCGCAGCAGGAGCTGATAAGAAAGGAGTCTTAGCGGGTATAACAGAGTCATTGCTAGATACTTCTGAATCAATGATGCAAGAGGTGGGGCCTGTTCAAAGAACAGGGTTCATTGAAGGAAAAAACGTTGTATTTGAAGGGAAGGATTATGTAGTAACAGACGATGGAGATGTTATAGACCCCACTACAAACATAAGCCTATACGGAATACTTCCTGAAGATAAATTAAAGAAGATTCAAGATAGATCAAAGAATGTTAAATTCACTGAGGTGTCTTGGGCTGGTGGTGCGCTTGCTCAAACAGGAGTTCAAACAATGGTAAATCTTTTTGCTTTAATAAGAGGCGGAAAAAGATTAAGCAGCAAGCTGCCGATTTCTCCTGCAGTTGGAATGGGGTTAGCTTCATATGCAAGTACGTCGGCTCAATCAGTAGAAGATATGAGAGCTGACTTAGTTAGATCTGGTTTAACTGAAAACGAAGCATTATCGATTGCCGCAGGAGCTGGAAATGCTATAGCTACATTAGATGGGGTTTTTTCAGGCCTAGCTGGAGGTAATACTAAAATTTTGAGTAGTGTTCAGGGAATAAAAAAAGGCATTGTAGATTTTGTAAAAAAAGAAGGAAAGACTTTTTCTAAAGATAAATTTAATAGAAAGCTTAAGGACTTAGTAAATGAAAACCTTAAAGAGGTAGCTATAGAAGAACTTCCTGTTTTATTTTCAGAAAAAGGAATAAACGCTGTTGTTAATTCAATTACAGACTTGAATGTTAGAAGCAGTGCTCTTAAGTCTAGCGAAATAATAGAGACTGTTGTTCTTACAATAGGGGCAACATCAAGCTTAGGTGCTAAAAATTTATTGAGCGGGAATAAGAGAGCTGATGCTGTAAGATATGTAGCTAGAAATGTAGACAACCTAGAGGGAACTATTGATAATTTAGTCTCTGAAAAACAACTGACTCCAGAGGAAGGGAAATTAGCATACGAAGAAATATATGCTATGCAAACTGCTGAGAATAGAACTAAAGGTACTATTGTAGAGTCAGATAATATGGTTGAAATGTCTGATTTATTAAATCAAAGACAAAGACTTAAAGAACAACGAGAAGGATTAGAAGGCCCTCTTAAGGAAGAGCAAGATCAAAAAATAGCAGATATTGATGAGCAGATTAAGATAGTTAAAGATCGAGATACCCAGCAGGTAAAGTCAGAAGAGCAGAAGGAAGATCAGCCAGAGGAAACGATTCAAGAAGCTCCTGTGTCAGAAGAAGAAAGACTTAGAGATAATCAAGTAGTAAAAGAAGCTGAGGTCTTTGAGGTGGATATGCAAAGTCCAGATGGGACTAATACAACTGTAGAAGTTAAAACAAATTTAGACGGATCAAGAGAGGTCTCAATGATTATTGATGGCGCTAGAAGTAGAGAGATAGTTTCAAAAGACAATACGTTGTCTAATAAAGATTATGTAGAGCGTGCTTACGGAGAAATTGTATCTTCTGAATCGAAGCCTATCACAGAGATAATGTCTCAAAAGAAAATTGATGCACTATCTTCACGCCAGAAGAAAGCTGTTGGCTTAGAAACTAAGCCCTCAATCAAAGAACCTTTTACACTTAGAGGACCAAAAGGAGGTGTAACTTCTACACAAATAAACTTTAATGAGGAAGGTCAAATTGAATCTGTAGTTAATAAAAAAACAGGGAAGCCTGTAAGTGATAAAGCTCGAAAGAGAGCTGAGAAAGAATATTTAGAGTCTATTATAGATGTTAATGAAGGACAGCGATCAGAAATAAAGTTTGAAGGGATTACTCCCGGTCAATTAAACCAGGAGATAGCAGATACAAGTAATAATCCTAAAGAAATCGCTGAAGCGATAGTTAATGAAGAGCAATTAATAAAAGAAGAATCTTCTGAGAAAAGAACTTTATTTGATGATGATAAATTAAACCCACTTATAGGCGTAAAGTTTACTCCTAAAAGCTGGATAGAGGTAACCGGAGTAGATCCTAGTGAGTTTGGTTTAACAAGCGCTTGGATAAGTAAAGATGGTGTTAGTTTAGAGGACGGGTGGGTAGATTTTGTTGGTGAAGAAAATGTAACTTTAGAAGAGGTTGTTGAGTTTATGAAAAACAATCCTAACGCTGAGGCATTAAATGTTCTTGCTGGTAAGAAAGGCGTAGACAAGAACACCCTTACTTCTTTAAAAGAAAAGTTTAAGGAGCTTACCGGGGTAGAGGCCACTCCTACAAACATAAATACTGTAATCAATATAGATCCAAATAGAGAGCCTCTTAGTGTCGCTAAAGAACAAGCGGATGTTCAGGCTCAAAAAGAAGCTACTGAGCCGGGGGTATTTGGAAAAAAGAAAGGGCCTGATCCGGACAAGATAACAAAAGACAAGCCAAAGAAAGTTACTGTGGATGAAAGTAAAGCCTTAAGAGATCAGATAAAACTAGAGGCTAAGGCCGCTAAAGAATCTGTTTCTGCTTATAGGAAAGCAGCTACATCTGTGATTGATTACATAAAAAAGTTAAAGTCCACAGGAACATTAAGTTCTTTTAAAGCTAAAACATTAATATCTAGAGCTTTAAGAACTAATCTTCTGTCTGAAAAACAAGTAGATGGTCTTATAGATTACGTAACTCAAGTGTTGGAATCTGCTTCTATAGCTAATAGGCTTCGTGCCGCTAAGGCAAAACAGAAGAAAGTTAAGTCAAATATAAAGTCGAAAATTGGAGATCAGAATAATGCTTTAAAAGATGCGTTACAGCAATTAGCTAATATAGATGTCGCATTAATACCTCTAGATAAATTAGACTCATTTGAAGAATTAATGAATAGATATGGGGCTTCTAAAAAAGTTTTAGAAATAGAAGACGTTGGAGCAGACACTAAACTTGCGGAAGATATAATTAATTCTATAAACTTTGAGGTCGAAAATGAAATAGAAGAGGCTAGCGAACAAACTAAAATACCTGAAGAGTACAATGTAGAAGAAGCTATATCTGAAATTAAAGAAACAGAAGTAGATTTAAATAAAATTGAGTCTAAAGAATCTAGAGATATTGCTGAAGACATAACTAATCTTACCGAAGAAGACATTAAAGGTTTAATTAAAGAAAAGAAAGGGGAGCCTGACTATTCTACGATAGAAACCTTAAGAGCTGTTATGGGTAATTTAAAGGCTGGGGTTGTTACGGCTGCTGCGGTAGAGATACTTACAGAGGTAGACTCTAACAAAAACTCTAAATTAGTATTAAACCCTATAAATAAAGTTAGCTTTAAGGGTGTAATGCAAAACTTTAAAAACTTAAGTAGTAAAATTAAGATAGCTTTAAATAAAAAAACTCCCTCTGGAACTAATTTAATTCTAGATAAAATAAGATCTTCCCCTGCAGTATTTATAGATAATGCTTTTGGAAATTTTAATAGCACTGTTATATATGATAATACGTTTGGTGTAATATCCAAGGCTTACGAACAATTTAAAGTAGCTACTGACAGAGGATTTGCTAAAATTAATTTAGCTGAGAAAGCTTTAGAGTATGACGGATTGGGTGCGGCAAGGAAGCTATTAAGGGTAGGAAAAAGTATAAATAAAATTGTAGCTAAAAAATACAAGATAAGATTACTTCAGATAGCTAGAGAGCACGATCTTAATATGATCGACGGAAAAACTAATCCAAAAGCTCCAAGCGCTAAAAGCTTCATTGATTTAACGATTGATTATTTAGATAAAGAAGGGCTTAAGAATGATAGAGATATACTAAAAAAACTTCGTGAAGAGTTTACTGTAGACGGAGAGATTAGTTTAAGTAAATTAGAGGAAAGTTTAACTTCAGGAGAAAAGAAAGCTCTTAAAATATACGATGAAGTAAATAATTCGCTAGCTGAGAAGGCTAAATTCGCTTCTTCTGTAATAAGATCTAATAGAATTGATTTATTAAATGGATATTCACATAGGGTAGTTCTATCCGGAGACAGGGGTAGCGAACAAATAGAGCTAGACAATAAGATTAACAATTTCATAAACCCATCAACAAAGTCAGGGACTTTCTTAGAAAGAACAAAAGGAGCTAAGCCCATTGACTTCGATCCTTCCACATCTGCTCAAAGGGGTTTACAAGAAACCAATCTAGATTATTACATGACATTGCCTGTAAGGACTGTAAATAAAACCATTAATAAAGTAGAGAAAGGTGTTGACTCTGAGAATAAAGATGCGGTGAAAGCTGCGTCTGCGTTAAAAAAATCAATGAATGAGGTTCTTAAAGTTACTTTTGGAGAGACAATGAAAAGCGTATCGACAGTATCTAAACTTTTAGGTGATGTAAAAAGAACTGCTTATCAAGCTATACTAGGATCTGTTCCTAGGATGGGCGCTGAATTTATTTCCAACATAAATATGGCTCTTTCTAACCCTAAAGCTGCAGCAATAGGTTTTAAAAAATTTAAAAAACTATCTCTTTCTGGAGGAAAATTAGGTCTTGATATATTAAATAACCTTGGATCATCAGAGGGGAGTAAATTGTTTGATCCAAAGAAGTTGTCCTCAAGGTTTGTTGATTTAAATGATTATACCCAGGTATCTCCTAAAAGTAAAAGCGCTAAAAGTTCTTTTCAGAATGCAATTGGAGTTATAATGAATTTAGGGCCTAAGCAAGCAGCCGGGGCGATAGATGCTATAGCTTCAAGAATTATATCTACTCCAGATTTAGCAGTATCTAGACCTATGTGGTTCGGGACTTTTGCTTATGAGTTTGAAAAACAAACAGGAATTGAATTGACAGATGCTGACATGAGGGCTATTGCAGATGGAACTTCTAAATACTTAAGCAAAGAATACAAGGACTCGATAAAGAAGGCTGTTGATTTGGCAGACAAATCTTCAGTCAGAGTAAGCACCACTCGAAACCCTTTTAAAGGAGTGATTAAAAACATGAAGAGATCTGGACCATCTGAATCTATGAATATTTACAGAGAAATAAACTCCTTCATGGCCAACTTTAGTTTATTTGAATATGCAACAGCAAGGGACGCAATAGGTGCTTTACAAAAGAAAGGAGATATAAGTAAATCTCAAGCGATTGGAATTTTAACAGGGGTAGGAGCTAGAATGACAATGTATCCTATAATGTATAAACTTTTTAGTGAAAACTTTGATCAATTCTTTGCTCAAGCACTAGGCTTTGCTATTGATGATGACGATGAAGATGAAGATATAGAAGACGTTATTAGCCGTCAAGCAATAGGTACTGCCTTGACATTATTAACACGTAAAAGTATGGGTAATATTCCTAACTTATTACCTGCATACGCTATAGAAGAATTTAACAAAGAATACTTAGGGTCTTTAAGAAAAGGGGAATATGATAGGTTTACAGATGCAATTGTTTTCGCTCCTCTTACTGAAGAAAGTTTAAAAGAAGAAGGTCTTATAAAAGGAGCAGCTCAAGTTGCCCTTGGGCCTCTAAATCCTATAGCTAAAACTCTTGAGAGAGCACAAAAAGTATATACTAAATCTGAAACCTTAAAAGAAAAGGAAGGCCGGGATAGAAATTTGAAAGAACTCAAGGAGAGGATACCACTAGAGGTATTGGGGAATATAGGCCTTATTCCTTTCTATAAAGATGTCAGAAGAATTTACCTGAAGAAATTATTTGCAGGAATTGATAAGAAAAAATCTGGCAAGTTTACTAATAAAGATTTAAAGGAATTAGGAGTTGATATTGATTTTGCTAAGGAGGAACTTAATGAGATTAATAGGATATTAAAGGATGCAATGTCTCAATAAAATAAATATATGCCATTCAAAAGTCAAGCTCAAAGAAAATACATGTACAAGAATCACCCGGAGATTGCTAAGAGATGGGAGAACGAAACAAATTCTAGCAAATTGCCTAAGCGTGTAGGAGAAAAGAAAATGAAGTCTTCAATAATGTCTCAAAGAAGAAGAAGGGTTAATTCAAAATAAAAAATCGTACAAAATATAAAGAATCAATGCGTTCATTAACGCTACTATAATAAAATTTATCTTAGGATATTTAGGCTCGTACATTTTATTTTGTATTATAAGTTCATTAAAACATTTATAGCGGTGTGACCCCCTATAATAACTGCACAGCCTATAGCTGGTTTCTTTCCTGCTTTTGCGTAAGCTAGTGCATAACTGCTAAAGTCTATACCACATCCCACTTGGCATCCAAATATTTTAAAGTTAGCTCCTACGCTCCATTCAGTATAGCACTGAGTATGTAGGTGACCTTGGACAGTAGACATCATATCTGCTTTAGATTTAGTTCGAGCCGTACCCGCCTCACCATGTATGTACTGAACGCCATCATACACAACTCTCTCTGTAAAATTCCATTTAGGTGTATTTAAAACATCTTTATAATCTCTTATCCACTGCTGAGGTACTTGACTACTTTGAGCCTTTCTCATTATCAATCGGTCATGATTACCTATGGTAACATCTGCATCAGGAAATTCTTTATACCACCTAGCCAATCTATCTATAGCTAATTCAAGCTCCATGCCTCCGCCCATGCCATTTGCATCAGTCTCATGGTAGGAACTGTAATGGTTGTCAATAACATCTCCAATAAATAAAACTTTGTTACAGTTGTATTTAGCATAAGTATCTTTACAGTGATCAAAGTACTCTTCTAAATCAAAGGGCGCATGTAGATCTCCTATTACTAAAATTCTACTTTCTTTTTTATTAAGGTTTTCGTAAGCAATCTTCTTATTCCCTTTTAGCCTTGGTCTATAATCTTTATATTTCATCTTGCAGGGAGTCGTTAATTTCTTTTAATTTTTTAGTCAAGGATATTACCTCTATCTTTATAAGCTTATACTCCTTATCCATTAATAATTCGTATATATTATTTAAAGATTCATGAAGACCATTCATGATAAAGTTTATGTTTTGAATTCTTTTTTTCTCAATAGGAGGGATTTTCATTTCATTTAATTTTATACCTAGCTCTTCCCTCCAGAAAGCAAGATAAGTTAATTTATTTGGCAGGTGCTAAATCTTTTTCATTCATGTGAGCTTCAAGCAAATATCCTTCAATAGGACTGATAGCGGCTATAGCTTTATATATTTTTCTGCTTGTTACCCTAGCTTTTTTTCTTTCTTTATCACTAGATTCTAAGCCTAGATTAGTATACATAGTTGAGTCTATTTTTAATAGAGCATCAATCTTTCTTTTAGAACTCCACGTTTTAAAGCCTGATATTTTAGCTATATCTTCTGATGTATATTCCATTTTAATGTGTTATATAACCAAAGTTAAACAAAAAAACAACAAGTTGTTAGCAATTTATTAATAACTTTCAAGCTTTTCATCTAAAATATTCAAAGTTTTAGATCCCCTTTCAAGATATCCAACATCAAAAAGATATTTTTTATGACGAGAAATTAAGTCCTTAATTCTAATTAAGTCTGTTCTCAACTTATTATTGTCATTCAATAAACTGTCATTTATTTCCTCTAAAGAATCAATCCTAACGATAGCTTTTTCTAAAGTAAAATCTTCTGTATCCTCTTTATTGTATAAAGAAATATATTCTTGTTTAACAGATATTAATTTTGAGGAAAAAACCCTGTCTATCTCCATGAATACAGAGGCTTGTTTCATAGCGTGAATGACAGTAGAGTGGTCTTTAATAGGTGTTAGGCTGCGTCCAAGGGTTTCATAGGAGTAGGTTGTTAATTCCCTGGCTAAATAGAAGTATATCATTCTAGCGTCTACATTCTCTCTCTTTCTACTCATTGAAGTAAAAGAATCATCTATGTTTATATTGAGAACATTTAATATTGATAATTTAATTTTTTCTAATTTTAATTTATTCATTTTTTTTTAATTAAGTTTATATAATCTAAGTACTCATCAGAAGTAATTTCATTTAATTTGTGAAATATAGGAAACGAATCTCTGTAGTTTATAAATTCTGCAGTAAAAAAATATACTTCATCTCCATTAACCACTCCGCATATAGCACCTGTTGACTCTATACCCGGTTCTTCATCTAAAATATTAGATAGAGTTATTTGCTTAACAGCCTCTTCTAAACGAAGAACTATTTCTAAACTACACTCTAGAGGCAAACTCTCTAATTCATCTAAAAATTTATCTTCAAGCTCATAATAAAAATCATCCACGGTAAACTTCTGCCTTGAACCCATATTTTTTTAATTCTTTTAATCTATATTCCTGCAAAGACGATACCTTTCCTTTACTAGTTTTCACTTCATAAAACTCTATCCGTTTATCAGGATGTAAAGCAACAATATCAGGGATACCATTCTTATTAGTCTTAATAAGCTTCAACACATAAAAGCCCTCAGCCTCTAGCTCTTTAATTTTTTTGGCTTGTATCTGCTGTTCCGTTGCCATTTTTTTCTTTTTTCATCCTAGTTAAAGCCTCTGTCTTAACTTCCTCTATTGCTTTTTCATAGCCAGGCATTTTTTTAACTGTCTCAAACGTACCTACAGATAAGTCCCCTAAATTTGTTAGCTCAGTAATTACTTTTTTTAAGATAAGATCCATGTGGTCTACCTTTTTTTTCATTTCAATTAACGATTGTTCTTTCATTATATTTAATTTTTATTTATTATTATTTACAAACTTAGTAAATCTTTCTTAAAATGTTTTAATGTGTAATCTCTTTTATTGCTGACTGCTTTATATATCTGATCCTCAATCCCGCCTTTAGAGAAGATCCAATAGACATCACTTTTTAACCTAGTGCTAGTAGTCATCCTGTCACGACTCTGCCAATAACTTGTTGCGCTAAAATCTATATTATAATACACTAAGCAATCAGCCAACTTTAATGATATACCTTCTCTTCCACTTACTATCTGAAGGGCTATAGACTTATCGGTATCCTCAAATTCTTTAAGATCCGTAGTTATATCATCTCCAAACACATGTTTTATGGCTTTTAATTCCTGCTTAAACTTATAGAAAATACCTATTTTTTTTCCTTTAAATTTAGACATAATAAACTGAGCCTTTGAATAGTCAACAACTTTTGCGTGTCCACTTTCAAATTTTACTGTTCCAGAATAAATCTGATGAAGCTTCATCATTAATTTTACCGGTGTATCAGCTAATATAACCTCATCCTTCCCCTCTATCACTAAATTTTTTTTAAGTAAGTCCGCTAACTTATAAGTCAAGGGAAGCATGTCCATTCTAAGAATATGCTCGGTGGTATCAACCTTGAATCCCGCCTCCTTTTGTGAATATGATATAGTGTATGGTTTCATTTCATCTAGTATAGAAGACTTACCTTTTGAATAGTCTCTAATTCTAAGACTATTTATCATTCTTTCGGTAACATTAACAAACTCATGACAAAACTTATAGAAGCTTTTATGTTTTTTAAAAGGGTTATTCTTACAAGCATAAACCTGGTGATACATTTGACTATAAGACTCTGGTGTTGGTGTCCCAGATAGTAATATAACAAAAGGATTTTGCTTATCTATTAAGGCTTTAACTTGTTTTGCCCTCTTGCTAGGCTTAGGGAATGCCCCCATTGAATGAGCCTCATCTAGAACAATTAGATTATACTCCCCTTTAACCTTATGAAGAGATTCGTAATTGACAACTTCAATCTTAAAGTTAGGAGATAACATATCGTAGTCCCTTTCTATAGAGCTTATAGCTTTCTTTTTAGTAATAAACAAAACACTATCAACACCTAGTGAAGCGGCAGTGCCTAAGCTAGTTAAGGTTTTACCTGTTCTAACCTCCATAGCTAAATAAAGAAATCTGTGTTGCATCAGCACTCCAGCACCTTTTTTTATTATATCTAATTGATAATCTCTATATTTCATATTAAAATTTTAAATTTGCTTGAGGTTTATTCTCCACGAACTCAAATGTACACCCAACAGTATTCCTTAATCTAATCGGCTTTCTGCCGTACTTGTAAATAGAGTAAGACTCTATCCAATTATAAAATTTTGTTTTAGATAAAGGCTTGTGGCCTCTAGAGAATATAGGATATTCTGAAGTGAACTCCCAATACAACTCTTGTCCTTGAAGAACTAGTCCTGAATCAAGTTTAGGATTATTTAATGACCCCTTTGTAAGTCCGCACCACTCTACAAACTGATGGCAACTTTCTTGCTCAAGCTTTCTAATAGCTAAATTAACCGACGTACTTTTAATAAGACCTTTAGATAAATATAATTGTATACATTTAATCATATAATTATCAAACACACTCCATTCATTGTCATCCCAATCACTAAACATTAGTTTACCAAAGTCATCTTCAGGAGTAAACGTTTGACTGTAATGTTGATACAATTCAAGTTCCCAGGTTCTTCTTGTAAACGAATTACCGCTACCCTCAATAGCATGATTGGTTGTAATAGCAACCTTTGGCGACTTGTGAAATGGTATAATAACGGCATCCTTATTTTTTCTTTCAATAGTAATTCCCTCCGTTATAACACTAAATAATCCGCTAAACTTAAAGCCTTTCTTCACGTCATCAAAAGATATTATTCTAGTGTCTGTTGTAATTGATTGATAACCAAATGATTTGTCAAAGCTAAATACTTTTCCGTCAATTTTTACTAGATTTTTCATGTAACCCAAGGCGTTCATAAATAATCCTTTTCCTGTTCCACCTTCAGGATTACTACTAACTACTTGGTCATTTAAAATAACAGCAGGGCAGTACGAAGCATTTTTATAATCATGCAATAAAAAACCTATCGTAGACTCCATTGATTTTATTCTGTCAGAATCCCGGAAACTAATATTGCTAATGAATTTTTTATAATCACAATTTTTAACTTTACCATCCTTGTAAACCCTGTCTATTATTTGATCTTTCCAGATGTAACCATCTAAATCTACATAATCGATTTGTCTTACAGAGTTTTTAGTTATAGCTAAAGCACAGTTTCTATAGTATAAATAAGAAGTATCCTTGGTGTCGGAAAGAAAATAAATATCTATAGTATCAATCATCTTCAAGTGCTTCTCTTCAAATATTCTTGTTTGTTGAGCGTAGTAATTCCAAACAGTCATGTCGTTTAATTCTTCTAGATAATTCAAAACAAAGTCCTTGATGTCGGTTGTTGTGGTCTCGCTCACTAGATTATTGGTAACCTTTACAAAGGTAAATGGTTGATTTTTTCCAACATATTGATACTTGTAATATCCATTCTCCTGTAATAGTTCTTTAAAAAGATTGGGTATATCTTCAACCTTTCCCTTATCAGACTTGCTCCAAAATTTTAATTTAAAAGATTCATCTGATCGTTTTAACACAGAGTCTATAACCTCAGTATCTATCATATCATCTTCCATGGATCTCCTAACCTCATCCCTAGACTCCCCTCTTCTTATTCTTTTAGCTATCTGATCTACTGCTTCTTTATCTTCATAAAATTTAGTTCCATGATCCGCCTTATTTCTATACGCAGAAGCCACCAACATATCTATTTCAGATGAAGGAAAACTTGAAGATTTATATTGATTACCTATATTTAAAGCAAGACTTTTATTAATACCAAACTCATTGAAAGCCATTGCTAGGGTAAATAGATTATTATTCCTATGGCCGTCAATCATAGGGTATTTTTTTGTCCACCACTTAATAAGTATTTCAGCTACTTTATTTTCATCATTTATTTGGATGGTTGGAGGATGATTTAATACACTCAAGTCCTCATACTCATCTTCTTCAATATCCGTCCACTCAACAGACTTTTCATTGATATGTATTAGAGGATCATAAGATTCATAACATACCCTAGATATGTTTTTACAGGTAGTGTCAAAATAATCAGAACTAAATTCTTTTTCTAGAGAATTAAAATACTTCTTATGGTTTTCAACTTCCTTAGGTATCTTAACTAAAACCTTAAGTCCATTTCCAGAAGGGGAGATAAAAACAGAATAAACGTATTTGTTTTTAGAGTACTTATCCTTTGCCTGGATCATCTCTTCCTTTTTCTTATAGCCGTCAAAATCTAAACATATAAAACCACTATGCTTAATTATAGAGGAATCAGATCTCTTGTTAAATGTACCGCTAAAGCAGATAGCGGGTAATTCTTTTTTTAATTCATTTTTTTCTGTTTTATCCTTCTCACTTCTTATGCTTTTTATAAGATTTTTTGAAGTTCCTGATTTAATTCTACCTAATATGTAAGTAATATCCTTAAAGAATGGGGTCTCAGTTGTCTTTATATTCCTAAAAATTGTAACCATTACAAGTATTATGTTGATTTTCTACATTGATAATTTATTTTCTACATATGCGTAGGCTAGTCTGTCACTAGGTTTATGTAGAAATGTTGATTTTATACCTACAATATCCTTATAAAAAAAAATATAATATTATATATTATAATAATAAAATAATAAAAATATAGTTTTTTGTAATTTTCTACACAGATAACAGGTAAAAAAAAGGAGCGCGAGCTCCCTTTCTTTTTCCTATACAATAGAGTTTTAGAAACCTATTTCTTCTTGCCCCTCACTAGAGGACGGCGGTGTGTTACTATTAGCGTTCTCTTCTTTTACGTAAGGTTCGCTAAATTGAATTGATAGTTTTGCATCTCCCGCTTGAGTCTGACCTTTCCATCCAGCAATTTCTATCTCTTTACCATCTAAAGTTTTACCTGATCCTTTGTAGTCAGGTTGACTTTCTTTTTCCTTGTACTTGTTTACAAACAAGGTTCCTTTCCCCGCAGGGTGTTCATAGTTTTTACTCATAATATATATATTAAATTAATTTAATTATAGAGGTGTATTGATTATCAATTCCTCTATGCTATCCGTAGAATCAGGCCCGAAAAACTTTTCATAGTTTTGCATAGCTATTTCTACCTTTTGTTTTCCGCTCATTATAAACTCCTCAGAAGTTGGAAATACTCCTATGTCGAAGTAAGGTGTTTTACTTTTACCAAAACACTTTCTCTCTTTGCCTACAACTATAAAGGTTATTGGAAGTCCGAATATAGTTTGGTATATGAATGCCTGGGAGTCGTAATTGTATAAGTAAGCGCTCTTTTTGAATTTATGGATATCAGATGTACTCTTAAGATCAATAATTAATTGATTGCTAATTATATCCGCCTTCCCTTTAAACATTCTGCCAAATATCTTCCCTATTTGAGGAACCTCGTATTCAGCGTCAATGTTTGTAATCAAATCTGATATGGCAGGGCTTTTGTTTAATAGATAATCAACCATATCTTTTATATCAATAGCCTCTTGAGAAGTAAGAGCAAACTCTAAGTTGTTTTCTAATAAGAATTCTTTATAAGCTTTGGTATTTCTGCCTTTGTAATTGCAGATAGGAAACTCCTTAGCCTTATTAGGCTCAAGGATTAATTGATGGAAATATCTACCCTTCTCAAAATTTAAATTGTTATCTTGAACTGCACCATATTGTGCGGGATCATACATTAGATTTTTTATATCAGAATTACTAATGTACTGACGGCCAAAATCTCCATAGTATTCAGAGTCATCTCTTAACTTATTTATTATTTCTGTGACTTTCATTTTACTTCTTTTTTGATTTTATTTAATTCAGACACCGAAACATTAAACTTCTTCTTCAATGCTTTAATAACATCATCCCATTTATCTCCCCTATCTAATCTACCTTTAACTTTTAATAAAACTTCATCCCATTCATTTTCTCCAATATCAACCTTTACATGCCTTGGAGTTTTAATTATCTTAGGAGCTTCTGTAGTAGCAACTTGTTCTCCGTAAGCATCAATGTCTTTGTCACTTACGATTCCAAGCGCAGAAGTTAAAGCATATCTCCTGAAATATGTAAGTCCTGATCCAAAAGATTGATAAGCATTCTGTCCTTTCATCTCCACAAATGGTATATCAACAGTGCTAGAGTCGTACTCTCCTGAAGATATATGAAACAACATAGTTGTTAAAGATGGATTATTAGTCTCTGGATTCGTTCCTGTTTTTTGAGTAAATCCTAGGCCATGTTTTTTCATTAGAGGATTAATGGTATGTATTATCTTTGGAAGATCAACATACTTGTAACCATACCCCGAAGTGTCTTTAAGTAAGACCGGGCATTCTTGCTGAAAGCCGGCAAGTGCTTTGAAATAGTTTTTCATTTGATTTTATTTTAATTAATATTTAATTTATAAGACTCCAGGAAGCATAGTGTTCGATTAACTTTGTACCCCCCTTTGTCTACTCGTAATGTTTATTTGTAAGCTTAAAATATTTTTTTAATATATTATTTTTAGTCAACTTATAAGTTAAAAGAGATTTTTCATTACACTTAACAGCATTCATTTCATTTTTAATACTCTCGGTTAATCTATCAATTTGATAGGAGTATTTATACAACGTAATTCTCTTCACGGCTTCTTCCCAACCATGATCAAAAAACAATTGATATTGGTCTTCATTTATTTCCACATAATAAGAACCTCCACCTTTTGAAGGGTCATAAATAGTTACCTCCCCGGTTTCGTCATCTCTAGTTATCTTAATGCCTAACTTCATGTAGGCTCTATATCCCTCGCCACTTAAATTGGCAACTCCATAACTCTTACTAGCGTCTTGAAATATTTCTTCTAATTCATTAAATATCATCTATGGTTCTTAGTTTTGAAATTATAAAAGTATAGTCCTTGTCATTCTCTATAACTTTCTCTATTGATCTTATTCCTCTACTCACAGATGAGTGAGCGATGTCAATACCTTGAGTCTCCTTTACGTATTCTTTTATCTGAGATGGTCTAATTCCTCGATCTCTGCAAAGTAAAAAAAGTATTCTTCGAGCCTCAACTATTGATTGAACCTTACTATTTTTAAAAAGATCTTCTTCAGAAATATCTAAATAATTACATATATTAAGAAGGTACTCTTTAAATACATATTTTTTCATATTCCAAATATATTTTTAAGTAAGGGCTTTACTTCTTTATAAGTTAATTTATCTCCCGGCTTTGGGGATCTTTCTCTTTTTATATACTCCCTTGATCTATAATCGTCATCAAGAAATTCATTCTCTAAGTCTGTCATAATTAATGTATTGAGTTCAAATTTAATTAATATAATTTTATCTACCAAATTTTTATTAGGTAAATCGGTTTTTAAAACTCCAGGAGTTTAAATCTACGTCGGTATTTTTTTTGAAGAGCGGTGTATATGCGCATCTGTTTTACACTTTCTTTTTGATTACTATCATTCATATTTAATCTAAGTCGATTACATTTATTATCTAAATCTCTTAAAAAACTCCTTAAATATTGAAGATGTTGTTGTTTTCTTTTTCCTCTTAAAAAATAATTCATACTAATTTTTTTATTTTATCATAAAGATCAAAGTCTCTTTTATAGAAACTTACATTGTTACTGAAATTGTCCGTGGCCTTTTGAAGCGATTTAAATAAATGTTCCTTAAAAATTTTCGCTTCTGCTGAGGTTATTATTATCTTATCTTCCATGTTTCTTGCTTTAATTATTGTTATTAATCAAACAGTCCTTTGTTAATCTATCTATTTTAATTTCGAGGTGTTCAATATAATCAATGAAACTCTCAATATAATATTTGTCATCTTGCCTAATTTCATTTAGTCTATATTCTAGGAAATAATTAAAACCATCGTCTACTTTGTCCAAAAGTATAAATTCATCTTTTTTCATAATCTAGCTTTTTAAGTTGTTTTTAATTGTTATTTATTGTTAATATAATCTACAAATAACTGTGACCTCCAGTCAACTTCGTCTTTAGATAATTCAAGTTCAAAACCATCTCCACAAACTACATAGATAGAACCATCTTTTATAAAGGAATCTATGTTTTGAAGTTTAAACCAATCATTAGCATTATTTAATGTTCTAATTTCCATAATTATTTTGTTTTATAAAAATATATTTTTTTGTCATAAAATTTTACCACCTCTTTTTTGCAAGATTTACAATACAGGGTGTCAACAGAATAGTCTCCTCGATATTCTGAGTCTATTACTTCTAGTTCTTGGTTATTACATTCTCTACAAGTCATAATAACGAAGCTTTAAAGCAAGATGTTGAGCAGTAGCCTGAATCTTCATCCATTATCTGACCACATTCATAGCATTCATATTCTTTTTCTTTTATTAGCCAGGGCGCGTCATTACCCCAAGCATTAGGTGTGTCTGCGCTCATAACTCTAAATGATTATTAATTTTATTTACCGCCTCATTATAATCACTTATATACTTAAAAGTTTCAATGCAATCTTTTTTTAGGATCACTGTATATACATTGTCTTCTTTTATTTGTTTACGAGAAGGTGTAACTCTCCCGCAATGTAACTCGTACTCGTCTCTAATTATACTACTAAATGTTGTTTTCATTATTTTCTATTTTATCAATTAATTTCCCTATTTCTCTTCCCTCTTCGGAATTATCATAGCCGAAATACTTTTCAAGCTTTAGAAGGAGCGATAAACACTCTCTTAATAATACTATTGTCTTTTTCATGTCATGTTGTTTGTTTTTAGTTATCAATTACTACTCCTACCTCTTCAATAAATTCATCGTTATCAATCTCGCCGTCCATGAGCATATCATAGAGATTAAAGATATCAACGTATTTGGCTTGTCCTATTGCCATCACAAATAATTCCTTATCTGTTTTAGATTTGATTACTTCTTCTGTTCGTGTCATAGTGATTATTTAAATTAATAATATACTCTGAATACTGAGTTGCAATCGCCTTCGCCATTCCTAGAAATGTCTTGCTCCTCAATGTTCTCCTCTCTTTAGGTGTTTTAGCTTTTGACAAAGCATCTGCGTACCATTTTGGATGACTTTTTCCACTTTTAAAAACAGTTCGCTCTCCTTTACCTACAATTTCAGTAGGAATTAAATCAGGAAGATTTTTTGTCCAAAGGCACGTTGTTTTGGTCGCCTCATCTCCAAACATATAAGGCTGAACAATCTGATTAGGTTTTCTTATTTGTGACGATATAACGCTAATAGGATTCTCTATTGCTATATGCTTAATCGGTGCATCCATCAGTTGCTTGACAAAGAACAATGCCTTTCGCCTATTCTCCCAACGCTCCTCATTCTTTGAGCCATCTTTATTATATAGCCACCGATTGC